>Ga0137461_1000008_pt1 | contig 36792 bp, 36 predicted proteins | sample EasRivERMGT746_2_FD_104650 | JGI IMG/M metagenome (GOLD analysis project Ga0137461, IMG submission 104650) | Soil microbial communities from meander-bound floodplain in the East River, Colorado, USA - East River MetaG ERMGT746_2 | ecosystem: Environmental > Terrestrial > Soil > Floodplain ... | reverse complement strand
GTTTATAAAAATGACGATGACGCCGAGCAACTCTGGTTCAAAATCAGCGGCCTCCCCGCTGAACGGGTGAACCGCTTCGGTGAAAAAGAGAATTTTTGGGAGATGGGCGAAACCGGTCCCTGCGGTCCGTGCAGCGAGATTCATCTCGACCGCGGCCCGGCGTCCTGCGACATGCCCGGCGTGGCGGGACATGAATGTCGCGTCAACGGCGACTGCGCGCGCTACATCGAGCTGTGGAATCTGGTGTTCATCCAGTTTAACCGCGCCGAGGACCGCAGCCTATCCGAACTCCCAGCCAAACACGTCGACACCGGCATGGGCTTGGAGCGCATCACCGCGGTGATGCAGCACGTCTTGTCGAACTACGACATCGATTCCATGCGCGCGCTCACCGCCGCCACGGAAAAGCTCACCGGCAAAAAATACGGCGACGATCCGGCCGCGGATATTTCTTATCGCGTCATCGACGATCATGCCCGGGCGGTAAGTTTTTTAATCGCCGACGGCGTCGTGCCGAGCAACGAAGGGCGTGGCTACGTGCTGCGCCGCTTGCTGCGCCGCGCCGCGCGCCATGGCCGGCTGATCGGCTTGAAAGCACCGTTCCTGCACGAGGTTGCTAAAAGCGTCGCGGCGGTGATGGGCGATGCCTATCCGCAATTGAGGAATGAAGAGCAGCGCATCCGCGAAGTCATTCGCATCGAAGAAGAGCGCTTCGGCGAAACTCTAGACCGCGGCCTCGTCCTATTGGAAGACGCGACGGCGAAGCTCAAAGCTGAAAAGAAAAAAACTCTCGCCGGCAACATCGCCTTTCGCCTCTACGATACTTACGGCTTCCCTCTCGATCTCACCGAAGACATTTTACGCGGCGAGAATATCGACGTCGATCAAGCCGGCTTCGAAAAGCTCATGGACGCCCAGCGCAGCCGCGGCCGCGAAGCGCGAGTGATCTCGATTAATGTTTTCGATCAAGTCGCTGTTTCTGATTCAGTAATCGTCACCAATTTTATCGGACCTGAAATTCTCGAAGCAGAGTCCAAGGTCGCAGCCATCTTCGGTGATGGAGGCGGCAAACAAGAAGCAATTGAGGGAGATGAGGTCGATCTGCTCACTGCCGAGACACCCTTCTATGGCGAATCCGGTGGCCAAGTCGGAGATCACGGTACGATCGCTACGGCTCGTGGAGACCTGGTCGAAGTCCTTGACACACAACACCCAACCCCACAGCTTACTGTTCACCGCGGACGAGTAAAAAGGGGACGCGTTCAAGTGGGCGATTCTGTTCACCTGGTTGTGGACGGCAATCGTCGGCAGAAAACCATGCTCAACCATTCGGCGACGCATATTCTGCACGCGGTGCTGAGAAAAGAACTGGGCCAACATGTGCGTCAAGCCGGATCGTTGGTGACGCCGGACCGGTTACGCTTTGATTTCAATCATACCGGCGCCATCGCCGACGAAAAGCTGGCGCTGATCGAAGTGGCAGTGAATCAGCATGTGCGCGAGGACGCCGGCGTATCGATTCAAGAGTTGAGCTACGACGACGCGATCCACCAAGGCGCGCTGGCCTTCTTCGGCGACAAGTACGGCGACCGCGTGCGGGTGGTAAAAATCGGCGACTTCTCCACCGAGCTGTGCGGTGGCACACATATTCGCGCCTCGGGCGAAATCGGCCTGTTCAAGCTCCACTTCGAAGGCGGCGTCGCCGCCGGCGTGCGCCGTATCGAAGCGTTCACCGGCGAAGGCGCGCTGGATTTGATTCATAATTACGAACAAAGGCTCAAAGAAATCAGCGAGCTGGTGCGCAGCGGCGCCGATGACGCCGTCGACAAAGTTAAAAAACTATTGGAGCGGCAAAAAGAGCTGGAAAGAGAAATAGAAAAACTGCGCGGCCAATCTGACAAAGATCGCATTCCCGATCTGCTCGCCAAAAAACAATCGCTGGACGGCGCCAGTGTGCTGATCAGCCAAGTCGACGGCGTCGACGGTAAACAACTGCGCGACATCGCCGATCAATTGAAAGAGAAACTCGGCTCCGGCGTGGTGGTGCTCGCCAGCGCCGGCGATGCCAACGTGAACTTGGTCGCGTCGGTGAGCAAGGATTTAATCAAGAAGTTTCACGCCGGTAACATCATCAAGGAATTAGCGGCCTTGGTCGGCGGCGGCGGCGGCGGCCGGCCCGACTTCGCTCAAGCCGGCGGCAAAGAGCCGGCCAACATCGGCGCGGCCTTGAAGCGCGCCGAAGAATTAGTCCGCATAACGAATTAACGGTCAGTCGTCCGAACCCAGAGTGCCCATCGCCAGCGTGATCACGATCGAAACCAAGAAGATCGCCGAAGAGACCGCCGGCTTCTGCGCCATCGTCGACATCACCGCCAAGCTCAAAGCACATATCCGCAGCGCGCAAATCCGCGCCGGCACGGCGACGCTTTTCGTTTCAGGTTCCACCGCCGCGCTCACCACCATCGAGCATGAACCGGGCTTGGCGCAAGACTTAAAAGAATTCGTCGAGAAATTGATTCCAGCCGATCGCCGTTACCATCATGACGAGCGCTGGGGCGACGACAACGACTTCTCGCATGGAGCGCGGGTTTTCCAACCCGCGAGTAACGGCGGACTAGAAAGTCCGCCCTCCATTCGCACGGCATTGTTCGGCCCGTCCTTGGCGATCCCGATTGAAAACGGCGCGCCTTGTTTGGGCACCTGGCAGCAAGTCATCCTGCTCGACTTCGACAACCGTCCGCGTCAACGCGAAATTATTGTCCAACTCATAGGAGAAAAAGCGTGAAAGACGAAAAGAGCGAAATCTCCGCCGCCGTCACCGAGATCGGCGTCAACCAGATTGAATTTCACGATCCGCGTTTGTTCCGCGATCTTTTGGGCCAGCACGACCAGCACCTGAAAATTCTGCAAAACACTTTGCAGTTAAAAGTCCGCGCCCGCGGCGTCACTTTGGAAATCGAAGGCGATCCGCTGCAAGTCGAGCTTGCCAGCCAAATCCTGCGCCAACTCTATAGCCTGTTGGAAAAAGGTTATCCGGTCTACGCCAGCGACGTCGATTACGCGATTCGCATATTGAGCGGCGACAGCCGCGCCAAGCTGCAAGATATTTTTCTCGACACCATCTATATCTCCGCGCACAAGCGCACGATCACGCCGAAAAGTATCGCCCAGAAAGCTTATATCGACGCCATCCGGCGCTACGATATCGTGTTCGGCATCGGCCCGGCGGGCACCGGCAAGACTTACTTGGCGATGGCCATGGCCGTGGCGGAATTGATGAAGAATAATTACGTGCGGATCATTTTGACTCGTCCGGCCGTCGAAGCCGGCGAAAAGCTCGGCTTCCTGCCCGGCGACCTGGCGGAGAAAGTGAATCCGTATCTGCGCCCACTCTATGACGCGCTGCACGACATGGTCGATTTCGATCGCGCCCGCAAGCTGGTCGAACGCGGCACCATCGAGGTCGCGCCGCTGGCATTCATGCGCGGGCGCACACTCAACGACTCCTTCGTGATTTTAGATGAAGCGCAGAACACCACGCCCGAGCAAATGAAAATGTTTTTAACCCGCTTGGGCTACGGTTCAAAAGCGGTGATTACCGGCGATGCAACGCAAATCGACCTGCCGGCGGGAAAACCTTCGGGGCTCAAAGAAGCGGCGCGGATTCTGAAAGGCGTGCATGGCATCCGCTTCATTCCTTTCACCGAAAAAGACGTCGCGCGCCATCACCTGGTGCAGGAAATTATCATGGCCTATGAACGGGACGACAATCGCGCCAGCGCGCCAGACCCTTTGGAAAAGACTTAAAACTACTGCACCGCCTCAAGAGTCAATTTAGTCTGCACCGTGCGCCCGTCCCGGGACGAAGTCACGCTCACCGCATCGCCGACTTTATATTTGTCTAAGACGAGATAGAGATCGTTGGGCGACTCGACTTTCTTGCCATCGATGGCGATAATCACGTCGCCCAAGCGCACCCGGCCCGAGGCTTCGCGCCGGGCCGCCTGAATGCCCGCCCGCGCCGCCGCGCTGCCGCGCGCGACATCGACGACCAAAACTCCGGTGACTCCCAATCGTTGCGAGATCTGTTCGTCGGCGATCTGAATCCCCAATCCCGGCCGAATGAGCTTGCCGCTGCGAATCAGCTCCGGCACGATCCGATTCACGGTATCGACTGGAATCGCGAAACCGATTCCCGCCGACGTGCCGGTCGGGCTGTAGATCGCCGTGTTGACGCCGATCAAGCGCCCGGCGCTGTCGAGCAACGGCCCGCCGGAATTTCCCGGATTGATCGCCGCGTCGGATTGAATCACGCCTTGGATCGGCCGGCGCGTCACCGACTCGATCTCGCGGTTGAGCGCGCTGATGACGCCGGTGGTCAGCGTCTGATCGAGACCGAAAGGATTGCCGATGGCGAAAACATTTTGGCCGACTTGCAAGTCCTTCGACGTGCCGATGGGAATCGGATGCAGCTTGCTCGCCGGCGCGTCGATCTTCAACACCGCCAAATCTTTATCCGGCGCGGCGCCGACCACGCGCGCTTTCCAATTCGACTGATCGGCCAAGGTCACTTGCGCCGCGTCGGCGTTTTGAATCACGTGAAAGTTGGTGATGATGTTGCCCGTGGTATCCCACATGAATCCCGAACCGGTGCCCTGGGGAATCTGATATTGATTGAGTGAAAACAGATCGCGCTCGACGCCCAGCGCGGTGATATTGACCACCGCGGGCGAGGCTTGTTTGAATAAAGCGATGGTCGATTTTTCCTCCGCCATGAGCTCGCCGCGCGGCGTCACCGCGCGCGCCGCCGCCTTGGGATCGTTGAGCGAAGCGCCGCCCAACCAGGACTCCTTGGCGAAGAACAAGGCGACCACCGCAAGCGTCATCGCCGGCCAAAAATAATTTTTCAGACGAGAGCTTGGCTGGGTATTTTTTTCAGACATCGAATCCTCTCATCCCCGCTTATCCGCCAGCACGCAAATAGGACAAAGTTAGGGATGCTGCTTGCGATTGTCAAGCCGATTGACAGGCGGCACCTGCGTTCTTAGCTTTCCATCATCTTAGCACGCACCCTTGAAAGGAGGGTTTTTATGGAACTAGTAAGATGGGAACCGTTTGAAGGATTGAATCGGCTGCATAGCCGCATCAACTATCTATTTGACGAGAACTTCGGCCGCGCTCGCGCGCTGCCGTCGGTCACCGCTGGAACATGGCTACCTCCAGTGGACATACTGGAAAGTAAGGATGCGTATCTGATTCGCGCCGAGCTTCCAGGAATGAAGAAGGAAGACTTCAACCTTGAAGTGAACGATGGCACCTTGACGCTCAGCGGCGAGCGCAAGTCCGAAGCGTTAACCGACGGCGTTGAGTATCACCGCAGCGAGCGCGTCAACGGTAAGTTTGCTAGGTCATTCTATCTGCCGCGGACCGTCAAGCAGGATGGCATCAAGGCCAGCTACCAGGACGGAATTTTAGAAATTCAAGTTCCGAAAGTTGAAGAAGCCAAACCGAAGCAGATCGCCATCAGCGTGCACTAAAGCGCCTCAGACGAACAACATCAAAAGGGGAAGCCGCTGGCTTCCCCTTTTGTCTACTCATAACTAATCTAAAATCGCACATTATGGCAAAGCTTGCGAATGCTGACACCCTTGATCAGTATGACCGGATTTAGGACCTGCGTATTTAACGCCCGCCGCCATAATCTTTATGCTGACCTCTCACCAAAACGCAGCCAACACTAAAACGGCATCCATGGTGCCTTGACCCGTAGCTCGTTTTCGGATTCTCGCTCGGAACTTTTGTCGAAAATTTAAGCACGACCGCGAACGCGTCAGGTTCAACGCGTATGATTTTAAATACGCGTCCGCGCGATCTCACGGCGCCTCCTACCACGGTTTCACTTGCACCCAGTTGTCTTGACTGAATCAAAACCCTCGATCCTTTGCCCGCTTGAAGTTTGCCCCGTCACGGAGGCTGAAATATCTCCGCACTGGATTCCGGTATCGGCCGTTGTAAAGTGGAGAACCAAATCAATGTCGCCGTCCCCATCGACATCTTCTAGGGCAAAGCGCACCGGCGTAGCCTCAGTGCCGTTTCTACCGAAACGGACTGTCGCTGGATTCACCGTGGTGGCGTTAAAAATTTGGGTCGTTAGAATCGCCACTGGAGTCATACCGTTGCTAAACGGATTGATGCTGTTCGGAAAACCCCTCGGCTTGATGTCCAGTTCGACCACGACTGCTCCCAGCAGCTGAGAAATAGTCTGCTCCAAATTTGGACGAGGACCGATATTTTGTGAGATATCACCCAACTGAGGACTTCCGGTTTCGACCAGCAATGCTCTGATTTCAGAAGGGGCAAGCGGCTCACCAAACCGCTGTAGCGCAATGCCCTGCAAATTCGCTGCTGCTCCGGCAACGATGGGTGATGCGCTGGAGGTCCCGTTAAAAGAAGCTGTGTACCAACGGTTAGCGTTTGTCGGGTCCCCGGGATCTCTATAAAAGAAACCGTATCCTGTAGTTATTACGTTGCTTCCCCATCCTTGTAGATCAACCCGAGAACCGTAGGTGGAGAATGATTCCCTTTGTCGATCGGCTCCACTACTCGGAGGTTTCCCCGCACCAACGATAATCGCTCCGGAATCGCGTACGGTGCGATCGAATGTGGTGCCGCAGGCCGGTTGATCCAAATTCACGTTTCCATTTCCGGCGGCTTCTACCACTACGAACCCATTGGCTACCGCAGTTTGAATTGCATCGAACACAGATGAAACCCACTCGCTCGGACCGAAATCGGGTAAGCCGCATACCGAAGCTTGCTGTTCGATCAAGATGAGGTCTCCCTCTACGCCGTCAACAACCGCCAAGAGAACAGCGTTGGCTGGGTCGTACCCGCGATTCGCGGTATTGGCAGGAGCTAAGCCTATGGTTGCCCCCCAGGAAATCCCGGTAACGCCCTTGTTATCGTTGTCTGCGATTAACTCCCCGAGGACGGCCGTGCCATGATTGTTGTCCGCAAACGGGTCAACCGCTGAGTCGCCAATATCCAGAAGTAAAGGAATCCCATTGGCCTTGCTCAAATCCTCGTGCGTTTGGTTCCAGCTGTACTCAACGTCGTATATTTTGACGCCGCTCCCGTCGCCTCCCGGAATCGTCCATGAATTGCGAGCGTCGATCCCACCAGGGGCCGGATTGAGGTAACCTTGATTCGTTGTGAAGTCGGGCGTAAGCGCCGGCGGTGGAGCTGGTAAAGGGGCGGCTTCCACGGTTTCTACACCAGCATGTTGCTTCATATCTTCGATGAAGGCGGCGGTATCGCTGCCTGCCCGCAGCGTGATCTTGAGCCACTGAGTTAAATCGGGGAGCGCCTTGCCAGAGCGGCCTCTTCCCTCGGCTCTTAACTTGTCGAGCTTATCCTTCGGCAAGCCGAAAAGACGGCCCGTACGAAGCACCGCGCTTCTAAGGTGCGGCGGAAGTAACTGCGTAGGCTGGTCTACATTGATACCTTCCCGAAACTTGACGTGGATGATCTCTGATGAATATCCGGGCGGAATAGTTGGGCGAGCAGCCGCCGCCGAACTATCTTTGGAGGTTGTCACTATTAAAGCTGCAGAAGCAAAAATTATTGCCAGAACTAAAGTTAACAATTTGGACGAGCGGCGTGGAGTGAAAATGCTGAGGGCTTTTTTGCAAGCATCATTGTTCATGTTGAAATTCCTCCTGACGATTCCGCGGCAATGCGTTTGATTTCTGTTTAGTTGTTTTTTGTTAGCTTAACTTATTTCGTGAATTTAAAAGTCGATATCCCGTGATCGAACAGTCCATCGAAGTTGCGATCCACGCGACACCCAAACCTTGTTGCACCCTAATAACTTTGACCCTAGTGCCCTAGTCATAATGAGGTAGTCGGCCTTGTATTCCTGTTTGGGATCATCTGTCAAGGAGTCACTTTTCTGCGTTGCGCCTGCCTTTGTTGTACGCGTCCCGTCCCTCCTTATCATCGGGAGCCCGATCGTACGCATCTTTCCCGCCAATGATGCGAACCAAGTCGTCTGCAATTCCTCCGTGCTCTCTACGCCTGGCGGCGTCTTGCTCCCCTTTGTCGTGCAGGTCATTCAGTCGATTGCTCATTTCCATTCACCTCCTTTCTTGGAATGTGATGATGAAAAATACCCAACATTTATTGCGCATTGAGCCACGTGTGCGACTCCTTCGCCCGCATTCGGTCCTGAGGCTGCACCTAGTGCCAAACTCCCTTTCTTCGATGACAATCCTTTTGGGCAGACTGGGAAATGCGTCTATTGGAATCCGGCAGATCATTTTTCCAACTTGACCTCAAGTAGAACCTCTTTGGCTTGCTGTATCGGTAGCTCGGTCTGGAACGTCTGATATCCGACCTTGCGCACCTCGACATGGTGTCTTCCGACGAGCAAGCCGACACTGTTCGACATCGCTGAGCCTGTGTCCGCTTTGATGGCAAGCCCGTTGACCAAAACCTCCGCGTCGCGCGGTTCCACCTGCACTCGCAGCCAGCCGGAAGGCGCAGCACGATATCCGTTGATGTGAAGAACACCATTCGCATCGGTTCCGTTTGGTTGGCCTTCCTCAGGTAGAGACTGCCCTCGATAGACCGGTGCAGCGACGTAATAGTTCCAAGGGGTCTGCACCCACCGATTCCCGACGCGGATGAAAATTGAGGCCGTCGATCCTCCGCGACGTGAAGAGACCGAAACGCCAGTTGAAACATTCGATCTCGCTCCCATGCCCATGTATGCCGAACCCCCCGCAAGAGCAGCCAAAGGACGGGCGCAAAGAAGAGCTACGACGACCAAGACATTAACGGCATCTTTGCTAATCATGGCAGTTTCCTTTCGGCCTAATAGTTAGAAGAGGTTAAAGACTTCGAAATCCATCCCGTTTTTTGATCATCCGTCTGAACGAAGTACCATCCATTGTCTTCTCCCTGAACGGACAATTTAGTCTTCGCCTTAAGCGTCGCAACAACTTTGCTTTCCGTGCTTGCGCTTTCACGAAGGTTGGCCGCTGCCACTTTGATCGTCACTGCAGCGGGAAGTATCGACGACTCTTTTCCAGCCGAAGTTGGAACTTTCATTGGCTCGGCCGGTTTTCCATTGTTTGCTGGGGCAGAGACCGCTGACCGCTGTGCAGTTTCAAGCGAGATTGGATTAGCGACGGCCGGCGAGATGCCATGGCGGAAATAGGTCGGCGGGGTTTTCGAAGCCAATTCTTTAACCGCCTGCTGAACAGCGATGCGGATAGCCTTTTCCACGGGAGTTTTTTGATATGCACCGAGACCCGCCGCGCCTAAGAATCCTCCGCCAAATCCGGCAAGGGCACCACCGATATTAAAATCGGTCGCTTTGCCTTCTACCGTCGTCGAAAACAAGATGCGTGTGGTTTTCGCGTCAACGACTTGAATAATCATCGCCACGTGGCTCTGCCGAAACCCGCTCACTATCCCGCCGATCACGGCGCCAGTCCAACCAAGCCCGCCCATGCCAATACCGGCGCCAGTCCCAGCCGAGCCCGGCTCAAACTCAGTTACTGTACCCTTAACGAGAAGTTCTGCGCCTTCGATTTGTCCGATGGGGGCAGCCGTATCCGGTCTTACTCGCCCACTTGCGCCAAAATCCTGTTCGCGAAGGGCGTCCGGCAGGGTTTGTCGGTCTAAAACGATAAACCGATTGGATTGCAACAGGGCGTCGCTTAACATGTCCGCCATGCCATTGCCGATTTGAGCGGTATACCAAACGAATCCATAGCCGCCGCCTTTTCCCTTCGCCGTTTGATCGGAGAACCGGGAAACGGCCACTCTGGCCTTCGGCCCGTTGTAAGCTTCAAGTTGAGCCTGATCGATAGACTGTTCAGTGGTCGATACCGTTCTTGCCGTTGGCTGACCGGCATTTTGGATCATTTCCGCCATCGGGGCACAACCCGCCAAAACTAACAGCAATGCGATTAACAACCTTTTCATAGAGCACCTCCCTGATTGAGTTCATTTCGGACCTTTTTTCATTCGTGGTGATCCGCCGAACAGGTCCGTTGTTCCAAATTGATGAAAAAAACGGGAGGTTTCTTGCAGATCCGCCGGTGCAATAGACTCAGAGTTTTTTGCATCCAGGGAATCAAAACTCTCAGAAAGGAAAAAGGAGATGAAGAAAACATCAATTTTTCTTGTAGCTATTGTTTCTGTAAGCGGAGTTGTTTTGTTGACGAAAGCAGGCGAGGCGCAGCAAAACCGGAATCGAACGTCTCAACAAGCTCAGATCGGAGACCTGGCCCGACAGCAAAAGATTTCCCAGTTAAGAAATGAAGCTGAACAAGCAGAGAGGGAATACCAAAGCCGGCGGGCACAGGTCAAAAGGCTAGAACCATTCGAGAAGCCAGCCGCTTTCTTCAAGAGGGGGGCTGACGCAGCAATTGAGGCGGGACACAAGATCACTCCGGACCCCGCGACCAAAGCTCAGGCTGTAGGAATCGAGCTGATTTACAAAGGCGTTACAAAGTCAATCTTGGACCCTAAAGGTGCGGAACGGCGTAACAGATTAGTTGAGGAAAGAAGGGCAAGGCTAGAGGAAGAAAGACTGAAAAAACAAAAGTGGCAAGAGGATTTCTGGAGAAGACAAGAAGAGTTCAATAAAAATTGGCAGTTGCCACAAATCGGGGCCTCCAACGGATCGGTTGCTAAGAGTCAGCCTGTCACTGGTATGACCTTCCAAGAAAGATGACGCTCTCAACGGCCCTGCAAAGCGGGGCCTCGAATCCAAAAAAACCCGACGACTCTGATGGCCTGAGTTTCCATAAAATCGCACCCAGGCCAATTCGAGGATTGATTTAGTTTAGGCCACAGTGATATGCGTCATTGCGTCCAATTATCCCTCATTAAAGGAGAAGGCGTATGAAAAGGTTTCTTGTGATCACGTTGTCGATTACCGTCTGCGCCTCAATTCTGTCCGGGTGCGCCGGAGGCTAGCTGAGCAAGAGAGAAGCGGGCGTAGGAATTGGAGCGTTGGGAGGCGCCGCAATCGGAGGAATCATCGGCGCCATAACAGGCCGGCCAGGACTCGGCGCCGGGATCGGCGCTGGCTTGGGTGCTGTGGGTGGAGCGATAGTTGGGGATCAACTCCAAAAACAGGACCAAACCAGCGAAGAACAGCAGCGGCAAATCCAGCAGAATCAAGCCGAGTTGGAGCGGCTCCAAAAAGAGCGCGAAAAATTCCAGGACAAAGAATATTAACCTGGGTGGTCGTTTCTAACCGCCGCTCAAGCTCTGAAATCGCGGGTCAATCTGAATTGAGTGGAGGTGAGGGTCTCTTCTCATCCAGTCGAAGTCTTTGATCCTTTCGCGACAACTTGTTTGAGAAGAGCAATATCCTTTTCAGTCTCACCCGTCCTCCGTAGGTGCAACGCGCGCCGATAAAAGACTCGATACCTTAAATTTCCCGACTGTTGATGAACATTTACTTTCCGAGGCTTCAGTGCTAATAGCTTCGGCTCTCTGGACATTGATTGCCCGTAAACGATGAACGCGCAAGAGAGGAGCGAAAACAATGAGAACTTGTGCGCAATGCAGCGCCACCGTCGCGGACGGTAGTAGTTTTTGTCAGGAGTGCGGCGCCGTCATAGAAACACTCACTCCTAAAACTTCTCCTCAAGAAACGTTCGTCGGAAGGGTTGAGCGAAATATCTATTTCAAGATAGCGAGGGGCTACGCATGGCTAATCGTTTTCTTATCTGTGGTTGGACTCGGGTTCGCAATCTTCTCCTTGGCCCCGTCTGCACTGGACCTGTGGTCGGGCGGAGATACTAAGGTAACTTCGGAGGACATAAGGACGGCTATGGCAGCTCAACAAACTGCAGGCCGAGCGCAACAGGTGATAGAGAGGATCGATCCTGCACGATTGGCAAGCCTCGATAGGGCGATATACGAACTCATTGAGCTTTTGCCAAGAGAGCAGCAGAGACGAGACGTTTTTGGGAGGTCTACCATCGTAAAGTTGGAAATTGAAGAACTAAGGCGTTTCATTAAAGACCGCGTCGGCACTCTGCAGAGTATAGAAATTCAAATAGCTGTGCTTGGTGAGATAAAGGGGGCTATCGTTGTCTTTCCGGAGGCTGATCGCTTCACGGCTATCGACAAATTCTTCGAGGTAAAAGCAGCGAAAAATATGGCCATCGAAACCAGAAAGGCTGCAGCGGTGGCAAAATTACAAACAGGCTTTATGGCGATCCTGTCGGGTATCTCGATCATTACTCTAGGCAGCATGATCCTGGTCCTTTTGGCAGTTGAGAGAAATACGAGGAGGGTATAATGAAAGTCGACTGGATCATTCTGGCTTTATATCGTGCATCACGACACTCAAAGTGGTCGGCGCAATGTTACTCGGCTTACCGCTCTCCAAAACTTGCAGCAAGCGGTCTTTCGGGATGACCAGAAATTCGAGAGCTAAAGAAAATTTCGACGTTTTTTTGGAAGCTGCCGGCGAGCCAAATGTAATCGCGGCTCTACCTGACTGACCCGCTGGAAGTATAAGCCATTCGCTGAGGTGAGCTTGAAACGGATTATTTGTAATTCGCATACCGCTTACTCCCGACCATCCGTGACGTATGCCGGTATCATCGACAAGTGAAGAGCCTCCCAAATTATTATACGGCGAAATTATCGCCAGATCCTGACCGGTTTTATTGTAAAATCGGAGATAAACAAAGGCTTTGTAGTCACCTAATCTGAGTGATTCAACCTCTACTCTAACATCTTTGAATTCTTGGAAAGCCGTTCCTTTGAGTGCTTCTGTGGGAGGGATTCCCTGGCGCGATTCAGGTGTTCCGGCTGTCGTCTGAAGCCTCTCTGTTACGGTTAGGTCCAACGTGTTGGTCAGTCCTTGCCGTGTTGGAACTGCCGTATTCCATTGCCCATCTTTGGTTCGATAAGCTGTGAAGAAATGATAGTTGCCTGGGTTTTTGAGCGTCAGGTTACCTTTGTAAGTGAAAGAACTATTGCCAGCCAAGGCAATCGAACGCTGCCAGGGGAAGTCTACGACAATTTGTCCTTCACGGCCACCGATTGTCACAACATCAAGAGTTACCGGCGAATTTCCGGAATTTTTCACCTGGAATTCTCCATTCACGGTTTGTCCGCTAATCAAACTCTGACCTTGAACGATGCCCCGTCCGCTAGAGAAGAGCTTAAGGCTAGCCGAAACCATTACCGCCACTGGCTGCTTGTTACCTCCTATCTGTTCTTGAAGATTGTTGAAGACAAGCTGTTTATCTTTTTCTAAAGCGGGAAGCTTACTTTGAGCGTTGTAAATGGCCCGGGCAAAGTCATATACCTCCTCAGGCTTATAACCGGGAACGGCCTGCGTAGGACTCCACCCCTCTCTTGGTCTTCCAGTCAGGTATATCCATCCTCCCTCAAGGTAGGCTAAATCGCAAGTCCCATTGATAATTTGCTCATCTTGGCAAGTCTGCCTCGCCTGGATGTAAGACTTTATGTTGAATTCAAGCGCATCAGAGGCTACTACGTTCAAAAATTTGTACAAGGCATACTTAATTGGGGCAACAGCAATTCCTATCCAGCTAAAACCCGCGATCTTAAGGAGTTCATCACCAATCCATCGCCCAGCGCTACCAGACAGAATTATTAGCGATTCTTTGTATTTCTGCTCTCGAATGCATTGGGCCATCTGTTCAGCAGCCGCCAACGTTTGAAGGAGATCCGAATAAGGTAGTTTTGTGCTGGGGTCAATTAGCTTCAGAACTTGTGGGATCGCTTTGTCGCCCAGCTTTGCCCCGGTTTCTATGAGATACTGTTTTGGGTCAGGAATCCTACTAGAACACTGCGCAGCGCTCACTTGTGAGGGCAGCGAGATACACACGAGAAAAGTTCCGAGTGCTAGCCCCCAGTGGTTATAAACTAGTTGCCGCATAGTTACCCCTTTTTTTTCTAGAGCAAAGCTGTTCACCTCTGCGCTAGGAGATCGCTGCAACCGTACTCCTTGCAAAAATGGACACCCACAAACTTTAACTGAGGAACTTGCTCTGTCGTTCCCGTAACTCTACCAACGAGGACAACAATGCTCCGCGCTCTAAATAAATCGCGAGGCAGACCCGCAACCATGATGTTTCCGTTCGCGAAAAGCCCTATGTCGGGAGAGACCATGCGTTCAAAGAAGGTATGAATCGCTACAGTTTTTCCCTGGTAAAGAAAGGGATTGATACGCAAAGCATCAACTTCGACCATCTCCTGCGCGCCGTGTTTCCGGATAAACTCATTCCAGCGCCTCTGCCGGCCAGCCTCCCTTTCAGCGTTGGCAATCTGCTCAAGCTTTCTTTTTTCCGCTTCTACTACCGAATTTTCGTACTGTGTGATCCGCACCTGACCACCCGAATAATAACCATGACAACATACTACTGTCCATACTTTGATAGGATCGAATACTATATAACGTCCATTACTGGTCGCTTGATAACCTGCAGGGACAAGATAAACTTTTGTCGAAGTTGATGAATTTTCACCACATGTAATTACTGACAGTTGTTCTCCCCCCATAACCAACAAGCGTGCTATCTTGTCATCAAGTAAAGATACATTGCCAGGCACTTCACCAATGACGTCGCTCTGTCCTCCTGACCACACCCAACAGCGCTTCGAACGCTCCTCGGAATACCTCCAGAATTTCGTTCCTGGCGCGGAATCTGTTCCCATATAAAAGAGAAAATAATTATTAGGTAACGGCCGAATTTCTCCGGAGCCTATCATCGCCTCTTCCTTGGCATTCTGAGAATCTCTATTAGAATACTTTTCAACGATTTTTCTGTTACTCGGGTGGATCCATCCTGGCCCGTGGTGGGCGAGCACGGATTCCCACACCATGACCACGACAGGGTCGGATTGAACTCTATCGCGCTTGCCTTTAATTAACTTGATTCTTAATGGGGAGTCGTCCTTTATAGAAAATCTCGGACAAACTCTTTCGGCTGCCTCTCTCCCCCTAGTCAAAAGTGATCTGGTAACGGCGTCGTCTGTCAGCGAGACACCACCAGGGACTTCGCCAATAACTTCCAGCGTTCCAAAGCCTCTCGCGCAGGAAGACGGTGGACGAGGTTTTTTGCTGAGAACATCTTCCTCATACATCATAAAAAGCCGCGTCCCTGTTTGGTCATCAACTGCGATTAGCGTTAACAGGTGCTGGTTGGCATCGGCTGTTGTTTCCCATAACCCAAACACAACGAATATTGCCAAGAGGAGTCTGCTGAATTTCATGGCGGTCCTCCGTTTTTCGAAAATGATAAAAATAGAAACCTTACAAAACATCGCAACCCAACCGCAGTCCAAGTACTACGCCGGTTGACGGCATGATCGGAGAACAATGTTCGTTTCATGCTGCGCCTCCTTGGCAATCGGTGGGCCTACGTATGTGCATAACCGCACGAGCTACAAAACTTATCGTCCTTATCCATACCGATCCCGCACCGGAGGCATCTCAGAGTTGCCGATGCTGTTATCCCGCCGCTTGCAACATTTGCGGCACCAGCCTTTGCCTTATTTGCAGGGTGGTGCGGATTTTCCGCTCCACAATTCGGGCATGCGATCACATCAGACCGTAGGAAGGTGCTACACTTGGCGCATAAATAAGTGAAATCGGACGGCCTACTCTCTTGTGCCGTTGGTTCATGGGAAGTCCCGTGAAGCCCCGGGTTAGCGGGGAGATCTCTCAAAAGACCAACGGTTCTCGCGGTATTCTCCTCAATATCGATAAAGCATTGAAACATATTTCCCATGGCGAATATTTGGAGGCCCATTAGAACACTAATAAAAAGGCCCATTATGAACGCAACAAAGCCAGCGAAAGGACTGCCACTCATGCTTCCCATGGAGGTTGCCCAGAATGCTGAGAACAACACCCCTCCGATGATCACAATCCATCCCAACAGTCCGTTTATCTGTATAAAGAATCTAAGGCTTTGGTATTTCATTTCCGGATTACTCCATCCCGTTCAAACAACCGCGGTGGTTAGTTTTTCGGATTGCCGCAAGATCGGCAAAACTTATCGGTTGGCCTCATAGAAGAACTGCAAACGGGGCAACTGACGCCCTCAGATGCAGAAAGCTCTGCTCTCCTCCTCTGATCGCTAGAAGTCTCAGAGACACTTTCCCTACCAGCCTCCATTGGCGTTTCGCTGGGAACTTTCTTAGAGAGAAGGTTCCTCAATAGCTCGTCTACTTGCCTCCCGCACCCTCGACAAAACTTAGTGCCTTCGTAAATCTCGGTTCCACAGGCGCATGTCGTTACAGCGCTCGACATACCAAATATTTCCTGCGTCTTTAGATGAATTTTTCTCAATTCTTCTTCCAGCTCTTTTATCTGGCTGCCTATGCGCTCGAGAACCTGGCACTTGGAGTTGATTCTTAATTCGTCAAATCCTGCTGCTTTGACAAACATCGTATAGACGATGTTTCCTAACTCTTCTGAAGCAGCGTTTCTTTGTTCTCGGAGCGTTCTGATCTGGCTCTTGAGCCTTGTAGACTCAAGCACTTCTTTTGATTTAGCACTGATTGCCGTAATTCCCTTGTCCATCTCTTGCTTCATCTTTTCAAAAAATTCTGCCATCACATGCCTCGCTTGAACTCTCGGCCACAAAGGCCAACGCGCTCGTATCAGACTATCCCAGCACCACACTTGGAGCAAAACCGATCCTGCGTGTCTATTTGCTCACCACATTTCTTGCAATATTGTAAGACGGCCGAGGCGTTTCCACTTTTTTGCGTCAACTTGTAGATACCCAGGCCAAAAAGCCCAGCTCCGAATAGTAACATCCAAAAGTGAGAGTCATCAGGAACACGATAACTTTGCGATAGGACTACAAGAAATAGGCTTACTGCGATGTAAAAGGTCCCGTCCAACTTATTCTTTTGATCTTTGGTCATTTCTTTTCTCTTGCCTCGATCACACCGGGCGGTTTCTTGGAACCGGCCGCAGTGAGAGCCGAAACTCACCAGACCGAAACGTCATCTGGTCCCGAGTTAAGCAGGGGTATTAGCGGGTCATGCGACCTAACCTCGAAAGCACCCGTCTTAACTCTGACGCCACAGTTAGAACAAAAAGAACTATTTGCATCTATCTGACCACCACATACTGAACAAAACCTGGGCGCCTTGTGACTGCATGCTTCAGTCGCGTAACGAAAGAGCCTACCCAAAGCTACGTTTAATCTCGGGTTTGGAAAGATACCAGAGAATTAATATCGAAAAGGCAATTCCCGAAAGCATACTTGCGCCAACTATGCCAACGTTAAAGGAACTTGCCGATCCTGGTACCCCTACCCTAAAGCTTAACAGGTATAGAACTAAACCCAGTGGGATGTTTATCCCAAAAATCATTTTTGCCAAGGCCAGACCCCACTTTTGCCGATTCCATAGACCGTAGCCAGCCGGAGCACCCAGAAGCTGGTTCAGGGTACCGACCATGGTTGACACCTTCCACAAAGCAGGAAGAACGACTTGGCTTTGAGAAAATGAGTAGATGCAACCTGGAATGCTTGTCAGTGCACCGATCGCCAAATATATCGCGACAATTGACAACCCAATAGGTCTTTTGGCGTGTGGTCCCGCGCTAACACTACTTTCTTCAGTACTCTTTAATTTTGCTCCACACCCACCACAAAACAAATCACCCTCTTGTATTCGACTCCCACACTGATTGCAGAACATTTCTTTCTCCTATCACGTAAATACGATGTGGGATTGCGCCATGGTTGTTCTGGCTGGAAGATCTACCGGCTACCCATTGGTACAGCAGAGTCTCTCTTGATGAATCTCGGTGGATTGCCGTGCTTGGACACAACCTCAAGCCAGTCCCCGCGGACCGCGACCACATTTATTTTTACTCCGCTAGGGACGTTGGCTATCCTTGGAGAATCTTCTCTCAGCTCCCGATATATGGTTTCACCCACGTGCCGAAATATGGGACGTATCCCCATTTCCCGTTCGTGCTGCACACTACCGCTCTATCGTCACATGCTCGCGTGTCTGGGTCACAGTTATGGTCTTCAATATGACTTTCGAATCCTTGGTTCTTACGCGCCACGGATGTGTCACAAAAGTTTCTTGTGTATAGGAGTCACCCGCCTTAAGCTCACGATAAAATACTTCTTTCCCCGAGTGATCGATCCAAAATAATTGAACCGTTTCGCTAAAAAGGTTACTCACTTGTAGCGTAGCGCGTTGTCTTTCTTCAACGGAGCGGAGCGTCTCCATTTGCGGCGCCACTGTCGATGGGACAGACGAAGAAGGGGCCGACGACACACCCGGAATCTGTGAACAGGTAAAATCAATTTTGTTTGGGCGTAGTACGTTCTCGAGTCCCCACTGCCCATTTATACGGTAGATGCCCACCGGCAATTTACCGGGATTGGGCCAACCATCCCAATCCATCCATCCTCCCCAGCCGCGGGGGGATAGGAAAGTGGCTCCCTCGGGATTGTACGAGCGAAACATTTTGCCTCTCGTATATAAGCGGCCCCTCCATTCTATCCCATTTGCCTTGTCGGCTTCGCTAACCGGAAATTTTTCCAGAGAGTAATCTAGATTTTTGACCTGGACGAATCCGGTAGCACGATGCCCCAGAGAGACTGAGAACCTGGCGAACCACGAATCACCACATTTCAAGAAAACTTGTTCTTCATAATACTTTTGTCCTACGCTTATTGCCTCATTGTCGAGTCCGCCGATAGAATCGCACGAAACTATAGACGCTGCAAAAAAGACGCCTGCGGTACACAGAGCTTCTTTCTTTGTGAGTAAGGACTTCCACCTTACGGACTGAAAAAGTTTATTTTTTTCCATCATCCCACCTGACAGGCTATCCCTGGTAATCCTTTTATCTATTTCCTGCTTCATTTTCTCAAAGAAGTCCGCCACATTTCGTCCTCAATTACACAACCTTCGTTCCATCGTCAGTGCAACATTTATCTCGCCCGGAGTTCTTTGAGCCGCATCGGGCAAAGAAATGGTAGGTTCCTCTAATGCTGCCAACGAACACTCCGTGAGAGTTCACACTCTAGCTCCCGAGCCTCAGTCCATGTCTTTGAAATAGAAAAATCCCACCGTTATGACAACCCCTGGAATCAGAAGACTCAAAATATTCCACCTTCCCGTCGCGAGCAGCACAATCTGAGTCGCAGCAGACAGAGCTGTGTATGCGATTACACTCCACCTTTTCATTCTCCAAAGACCAACAAAACAGGCGATACCCACAATTGCACTTAAACCAAGGTATGCCGGAATCCACGGGCCTGCCACGCTGGCAGCGGCCGAGAATATTATTGGGATTATTACAACAACAGCTATGAAACCTATTACGCAGATAGTCGTGATAGCACCGGGCCGCCCTCGAACAGGGATGGGCGTTGACCTAGCAGCATCGATCCTTGATCCACAGTTTGCACAAAAATTGCTTCCGGGTTCTTCTCGACTACCACACGCTGGACAAAACATGGCAGCTTCCTTTGCTAGATTGTCAACTCCTACGTTGATCCGCAATTAAATGTTTCTCACATTAACGGCAAAACTTATAACTTAGTACTCTCAAAAACCTCTTTGCATTTGGTGGTTAACATCGTGCCCCCTTATCAAAACTCTGTGATATGTTTTCAAACAAAACGATTATTGCCGGTCCCTTCCAGGCATTTACATAGCTAGGCAACTCGTGCACCACAGGCACCGCAGAATCCGTCGCCTTTGCCGACATGTTCACCGCACTCGCTACAGAATGAATTCTTTCTTGGGACAAAGGGCGCGCTGAGAAAAGGAACTTCTCCATTATCGTTTAACAACTTTGTCGATGAGCTTCGATTCGACTCAATTGGTATTCCGTACGGATTGGAAGTTCCACAATCGGAGCATGCACGAACATCAGACTTTTGAAATGAACCACAAGCGGAGCAGCTATAGTTGTGCGTATGCAAAAGTGTACTTTCACGCTCCGACAAAGTAGCCTTACCGAATGAGTTAACATTATTGTTGTTCAGGCTTAAAAACAAACTATTGGCCACTGCCGCAGCAGAAAACATTACAAATGTAATCCAAAATCCGACTATATAATCCACCTGGAGCATCCCGCTTGTTTGCTTTAATGCATCGCTGTCAAGTTTGGATCGAAGGAGTAACAGCAAAACAGCCCCGGCTATTCCTGCGATTGTTGGTCCGAAAGTAAAGGATTTATACATAGCACGGAGGCTGAGACCGAGTCCTGCAATTGCACAAAGAAACGCTAGAATCGCAAGCGGTTCGCCGCTAACTCTTTGAACAGGAGACCTCTGTCCGAATAGCACAGGTTGCTCGATCGTTGTGCCCGTGACGAGCTGAATTCCACTCAACGTCATTAATCGCTGTCCCTGGCATGATAGGTTGACAAACGGAAGGAAAAAACAAACGAGAATCAGTCCAAAGATGGGAGACAAAATCTTCTCCGGCCTCCAATCAAACGACCGGGCTTGGCTTTGCAGCGCCGCCGAGCCGCATCCTAAACAGTATTGGGAGTCAGGGTTGAGTGTGGAACCACACTCGGAGCAAAAAGACATAAATAAAGCCGTCCTGATCGCTATTAAAATCTATACCCTACTGGCCGAACGTAGTAGGCAACTTTACCGCACTGGCTGCAAAACAACCCTTCCTGCTTCACATTTTTGTGTCTCGGGACGAGCTTCCGCTTCCTACGGGATTTGTTGTCCGCTGGATTCGCGCTCGACGGCACACTCAGAACAACGTATACCTTGTTCTCCCCAAACAAATTTCATCAGTAGTCCTCGCCAGCTTTAACGACGATCTCCTCCGGATCTCTTACCTTGTCGTAATATGCCAAAGCTTCGGGCATCCATTGCTCGAAGTCCTTAATGCGCGTTTCCGGATTGGGATGCGTAGAAAGAAGTTCAGGAGGCTTAGGTCCTTTCTCCTTGGCCATTCTTTCCCAAACTCTTATTGCTTGACGCGGGTCGTATCCCGCTTTAGCCATTAAAATTAGCCCAATCTTGTCAGCTTCAGACTCATGCATGCGGCTAAAAGGGAGGACATAGCCTAATTGCGTACTGAGACCAAAGAGACGCGCCGTAGAATTAACGGCCTGAGGAGAACCCTTGGCAACTGCGGCGAGTAGGGCGCTTCCCGTCATATTTGCCAATTCGGTTTGAGCGCGTCTCTCGGCCCCGTGCCGTGCAATCACATGAGCCACTTCGTGCCCCACGATAACCGCCAAACTAGGATCGTCGGGGACCACTTTAAAAATCCCTTCCCAGAATAGGATCTTATTTCCGGGCAGGGCACCTGCGTTAACGATGTCGGATTTTAAAATCACGTAATTCCAAGGTACGCCTTTCAGGTCATTATTCTCTGAAGCGACTTTGGCTATTCGCCCTCCAACTCTCGCTACCATTGCATGTAGCCTCTCTGCCTGTGGCGAATCCTGGCGCCGAAGTACCTGCCCACGGGCGCCCGCCTGACGCACAAGCTGGCTATATAAGGCTTGTCCAAGTTGAGCGTCCTCACGCGGCGATGAAAGAATTAGCTGCTGCCGTTCGGTAATCGGCACCGCCGCACAAGCAATGAGAAAAGTAGCAAGCGAAAACCCGGCCAATATCGACTTTACTCTTTTCATAGCGGACCTAAGAAACTTGTTCGTAGCCCTTGTCTATCGACTTCCCGATGGCACGGCGGTATCTTTTTTGATGAAACCGGGCGGGCGCCCCTGCTTGGATCGAACCTCTAACCATTCCCCCTGAACGTTCACCACGTTGATCCTCGTCCCAGTTTCGATCCGCGCGAGCGTCTGTGAATTTTCTCTCGGCTCACGATAGACGAAAGTAGCTGAGAGAACCTCGTATGGTCCTGTAATTACCGGTTGTGGTGGCTCTGGCTGACGTCGTCCCGTGGGGACTGGGTCAACTATAGGCTGGGGAGATGCAACCGGAGGTGGTGGAGTAACTTTTACGACCTTCGGAATGTCGGTAGACCTGCTATTAGAAATTTGGTCAGGCAATTGGCGTTCCTGGTTAGCGGACGCCACCTCCCGAGTATTAGCGGGTTCAGTAACCCTGGGGCCAATGGACTGTTCCCACTTGACCAGTGTCGCGACGTCCATACCAGAGGGCAGAAATAAAAGCGGGTAGTTTACTTTGACTAGGCCGGAAGCCGCTTCTGGGAAACGCCACTTGTAGGCTTCTTCAACTACCGATTTTTTAAACTCTGCGTCTTTAATCTGCGACGCGAATTCTTCGACCTTTGTCACTTGCCCCGTCGGGCTTACTGTCAACTGAAGAGTAATGCTTCCCATGAGACCTGGCTTAGCTTTGACTTGCTGTTGGTAAAAAGTACGGAGACCATCCAGTTGGGACTCGATCTTCTCGCTAAGCAGCGGCTCACGCCGATTAACATCAACCGCGCCTGTGCCCCACACTTTGAATCCCAATTCCTCTGCCGCGAGCACTTGAGCAACATCGGTTTTGCCAGAAAGTCTCCTTTCTTGTCCGGACTGTTCCTGCCCAGGAAATATTCTTCTGTAGAGATTCGATATACTTAATCCTTGGCTTTTTGCGTAATAGGCCAGCCCCCCTCCTCCCAAAATTCCGCCGATCCCAAGTATGATGCCCACCGTTATCAAAATTCCGCGCGACCTTTTGGTCGGTCTCGGTGCGACTTCCGTCCGTGCCGCGGAAACCCTTGGTTGTAACGACGGGATTATCTTCGCCGGGGTTTGGAAAGCTTTTTCCACTCTCTGTTCTGGAAACGGCTTGACCACTCCTCTCTGCGTCGGCGCCTCCTCGGCTTTAGTCTCTGCGGCTGGCTCAGTAAGCGGTTGTCCTAAGATCACCCTGGAAGCCAAACGCTGGTACCGACGCGCCTCTTCTTCTTGGCCTCGTTTTCGCGCCTCTTCGAACCTTGTCAGAAATATTTCCCTTGCAAGTCCTCTTTCTTTCTCGGAAAGATTCGATAAACTCGTTAGTGATTCTATTTCTTTCTCGTAGCCGTAGATGTTGTACTGCTTTACAGACGCTAGAAGATGCAGCAGACGGGCCTCTTGGTTGCCGGCGTTGTTCTTCACGGCCGGCTCCAAAACAGCTATCGCATCTTTGTAATTGTTGTTTTTGAAATGTCGCTCAGCGGCCTCGATTGGCGATTCACGCTTTGTGCCCGACTGCTGCGCGATTTCTTGTCGCTGAATTACTTGCCGTTCGATCTTCTCTGCGACTTTTTCTTCTGCCGCGGGCTGCGGGGGTTCCGATAGGATCTGCTGGTGGCTAACGACTTCCTGAACATTCGGCGCCTCGACTTTTATGGGTGCTGCTTCAGATAAGGACTCGACTCTCGCGCCGCAGTGGCGACAGAATTTCTTGCCCGCCTCAACCTCCTTGCCGCATTGCGGACAGCTTTTCCAGTTCTGTTCTATTTCTTGTTGAGCTTTCTCGCTCGCATAGTTGGAAGGGAATTGAGCGGATAACAAGTTTCCCGCCGTTCGCTCCACTTTGGGTTCCTCGGAATCTAGACGCGCGCGATTCACCAAAGGGTCAAACTTTTCAGGCTCCGACTCAAATCTCGCTCCGCAGTGGCGACAGAACTTTTTGCCTTCCTCGGTTTCATGGCCACACCCGGGACAGGGTTTTGCCAACAACTTTACTTGAAGAGACGTTCCGTCGATGCGGCAAAAGTTAAACTTGTCTTCAAATTCCGTTGAGCATTTTGGGCAGATTTTCATCGTCAGCCTTCCAGTTACCAGCAATGCGCCACGTCTCAGGATCTACATGATGAAAATTATCTGAGTTTTATTTTCTCAATTTAAGCCGTTACTTTTGTAACCTTTCCGATTTGCGGTGGAGTTTTTCATGACGCGATGAGGTCACTCAACCCTCTGTACCACCAGAACAAGCCCATTCCCGTCTCCCACCAGCTTGCCGTAGAGACTAACCAAGCGGCCTTTACGCTGTTCCAACAATCCCTCGACCATCGCCTTCGGAACGAGAGCCGTTATATATGCCGTAGATTTGCTAAAATGGTAAATGATGAAAGGCACAACCCTGGAGGCTAAATCCGGCGTTAGAGAAACATGATTCGCCATAACAAGCTGGTCAGCAACGACTCTGACCTTTTTGTTTACCAGTTCATTTCGGAATGCTGCCGAAGCGATCTTATACACTTCAACATCACTATACCCCGGAGGAGGTGGAGGCCGAGATGCGTCGCCACTCCTATTGTCTTCGACACGGAGTCTTGCTTCCTCCAGCCTTTTCTTTTCTCCCGCTAACTCTTCCTTCGCAAGCGAATGAAGACCACCCGATGGTATAATGTCCCGTATAGACACGTTCATGATCGAGGGGCGTATAATTCCCTTCCGCGTATCATCAGGCGTGGCCGCTGCCATCTCAACTGAGAGCACAAAACTGGAATTCGGATCAGCGATATTTTTTGTGCCTGAATCAAAAGTAAGGGACACGGTTCTCGACTCTTGGGCCGGGATAGTCAACCAATCTGATGGAGTTGGTTGAAACAATGGACCCTTCCACGCACCTATTCCGCTAGCGTTTCGGTATGAATACCGGAAACCTCTGTGGTCCATGAGGAAAATGCTTTGGTTTGGATTATCACCCAAGGCGAGAGCGACATCGCCGCTACTCTTATTCGTAATGTTAAGAACCGTCATAACGTTGTTGGTATTCGTAGAAGCCTGTAGAGATTCGACTTCGAATCTGAAATTACCCACATCTCGTACGGCCTTTGCAATTTGCGCAGACGCAGTAGAAGCCCCCTGTTGAGACCCCTCCCTTGGTCCCTGGATTTCACTAGGTAATATCTTCGCCTGGCCGGGTCGGGGTTTTGCCTCTCGCTGGTCTGCGGCAGGTTTTTTTTCCGGCCCGGTTGGCGGAACAGAAGCTACGTTTGTTGATTCTTCAATTTCCTTGACAGGACTCCACCACATAACTATCAAGAATCCTGCTAAGACCGCCGCAAACAAACCTGCAAACAACCACGCTAAAGCTAAATAGGAGCGGCTTCCCGCGCGTTTTAATCCATCGTCCGCGGTAGTTGAATTCGCTTCAGAAATTTTCGCCTTTGGGGGCTCCGCTCCGGTGATCGTCTGGGGAGGCTCTGAAACGAGAGCAGAAGGCTGAAAACCCGTAAGCGAGAAATCTGGGTCACCGTAAAGCATGTAGCTCGCCCAGGTAAGGCGGTCGAGGCCCATCTCCTCAGCCGTCGCTAAGCGCGCCTCCAGGAGCGCCTGACCGATACTTTGCCCCTGAGCAACACCTCGGTAGAACTCAACGGCTAAGAACCGGCTTTCTTCGTCATGGACGACGCAAAAGGTACCGATATAATTACTCACTCCAGCCAACAGAAAAGCGCTCCCTAAACCAAAGGCTTCGCCTTCGTAAAGATAGTCGCTTTGCCAATTCTTGGTTGCACCCGCCTGGCATGAATTGGAAAACACTAGTAACGGAGCTCGATCCAGCTTGCTTATCTCCGACGCCGAGAGCAGGCCGTCATGGAGCAGCCAACCGCTATTCTCCGGACTCTTCTCGTCAAACTGGCTGTGGCCCGCGAAATGGACGATGTCGCTCTCGCGCAGTGCCGCCAAGAGCGGAATTCTTTTGACGCCCCGCCCGCCGAGAAGCCGGACCTCCAACCCTGGAATTCGGTCTAGAATCTCGCAAAGCTGTTCACTTTCGCGCGACACGTTTGTGAGAGTTTCCGATGGATCGGAGATGAGTAGCATTCTCAAGCCACCCGACGATTGTCTCGCCGGAGCCGTTTGAGCAATCTTATGATGCGTAATTATTTGCCGGCCCAAGCGAAATTTCATTCCGAGGAATTGTTGGCCATCGAACGCTAGTTCCCAGGGGATATGCACTAGCTGGTCATCAAGTCGTAGGTAAAGATTGCAACTTTCAGCGCTGCGAAGTTTGTCCCGCGCCGCTTGAGGCAGAAGGTGTGAAAAAATTAGCGAGCCAAGATTCTTTAGTTCTTTGACTACATACGGATTTCGGACGACTTCCGGCTGTAACTTTTCTGCGGCCTTTCTAAACTCCGGCCCGACTTGATTCGTGATTCGCTTTATCTCTTGCGATATCTCTTCAAGGAAGGCCCCGTCCACACGGGTTTCGCTACGGGGAATAATGGCTTGAACCTCGGCGAGGTCCGCGATGTGCATATCACCTCGACGGAGAATCGTAAGGTGGATGGGATTATTTGCCATGGTGTACTATCTTTTCAGGTGTTTGTTATTTCGATCGCAACATGGAAATCCTTTTCTGTGCTAGCAATTCCAAGTTCATAGGATCCGATTTCGAGATCGGGCACGACAACCACGCCATCCGTGCTGGTTTTATCCGAGAAGACCAAAGTATCGTTGCGCCGTAGAGAGACTCTTTTGCCCGCCACTGCCTGATGTCGATCGTCCTCAATTTTAGTGCGTAATTGCGCCTGACTGTTCGATCTCCATTCCAATATTACGGTGAGTTCAATTCCCGGAAGGCTTTTTTTCATGAGCAATCCAGACGGTGACGATGATTTTTCCGCACTCCGATACGCACCTACTGGTGAAAACATTTCTTGAATGGCGACCGACGATGGAACGAGGGTCTCCCGCAGGACCTCTAAACCATCCTTTAGCAGCCGCACTACCACGCGAAAAATTGGCTCTTCGTTCTTTTGATCTTTTGCCCAAAGAGTTTCAATTCGGTTGCGCAGCGCCGCAGGAACAGGACTGTTGGGTCTCCGCTCTAACACCATTTCTGATTTCGTTAAAGCGCTTAACTCCGCTACGCACGCGTCACACCCGTCCAGATGCGCTTCCGCGCTTTTTTTCTCCTCAAGCCTGAGAAGGTCATGAAGATAAGCGGTTAATACATCTGGGCTTAGGCAATTGTCTTTCATGGTAACGGATGTCGGGTTGAGCGGTTCTCCCATGTGTTTGATCACTAAAGTCTCGGTTGCCTGTAGACGCTCAATGTGCGCACTACACAATGGACAATTCTGTAGGTGTAGCTTGATCCCGGAGTTTTGCTCTTGATCCAACTCCCCATCCAAATACGATGACAACACGACGATTTCAGGGCAATTACTTGCATCAGTCATGTCCCGACGGCCTCTCGCAAAATTTGTGATCGCCCTAAAGCGCTAGAAATATCTTCTCTACTGCGCGCTACGAGAGAACAAACGTTGCCAATAGGGGCGTTGAAGAGTCGAGCTATATCTTTATAAGGCGTTGTAATGCGAAATTGCCGGCGCTTTTCGAGAGCCTGACGCTGTTGGCGATATCGCCATTCCAACTTTCTCTCCAATTCTTCACGTTGCCGACGATCGTCGCCAGATTCAGAAGAGTCGTCTGGCTGAATGCCAATTTTCTGGTTCAATTGCCGCAACTCCTTCTGATAGCAGAGGATCCAACCGTGGATGGATTCCAGTTGCTCGTCGATAGCGGTCAATTGCTGGTCTTTTTTCCGCAAACGATTTCGCGTTTCCTCAATCTCAAAAATAATTTCTCGGTACGACCGGCCACTTTTCTTGCAGAGAACGCGAATCTCGGAAGGTGATAAATCAATTTCCGCTAGGTACAGCAATTTTAAAAGAAGGCATGTTTCCGGCTCCAAGCTTTCCATGAAGGCCTTTAATTCAGCGCCGTAAACCATTCGATCGGAAATCTCATCAGGACTAGGGTCGTCGTTTGCGAGGAGGTCTTCTAATGTTCTCTCAGAATCATTCGAGCCGTCGGATATAACCGTGGCTAAGGAAATCGTTTCTGGCTCCTTTTGAGTGCGTCGCCATTCGAAAAACAAATCCCGCAATACATAATAGTTGAGATAAGTTTCGAACTGTGCGCCATTACGCGCTTCAAAGCGACTGACTCTTCTAAAAATTCTATCGTCCTGGAAAACATAGATGTAAAAATCGGCTGCTTTATCAGCAGATAAACGAAACGTCTTTATCGGATAACTGTAGATCGACTCGCCGAAAAGATCTTGAAACTGCCGACGCGCGTCCACATCGCCCTGCAAACAAGCGCTAGTCAGTACCCTGATTTGGTGCGGTCGTAGATCGTCCACTATTTTCTGCCGTTCACCAACAATTCGTCGCAATTCCTAAGAAGGGATGGATTCTCATCCCAACCCTGGTTCCTTGTCAAGACCCCTTATGGGCTCGTTGTTTTTCGCTCAACCACTGATATTTACGGCGGTTTTACACTGGCTGCGGCGGTCGCAGCATTCCTTCCTTCGTTAATTGGAAACCTTATCGTGCGGCCCGGAAGCGTGAACAATGGCGAGGTAGGCAAAAAAAAGGCGCTTGGTTTCCCAAGCGCCTTTTTTGTTTGATCGACAACGATGGCTAATAGTCTTCGTGATCGTGGGGCATCGCCGGAGCGTCTTTTTTCTTCTCCGGTTTATCGGCGATCATCGCTTCGGTGGTCAGCAACATACCGGCCACCGACGCCGCGTTCTGCAGCGCGACGCGCACAACCTTGGTCGGGTCGACGATGCCGGCCTTGACCAGGTCTTCGTATTCTTCGGTCGCGGCGTTGAAACCGAACGCGCCCTTGCCGCTCTTTACCTTATCTAAAACTACCGAGCCCTCGGCCCCGGCGTTGCTGACGATCCAACGGAGCGGTTCTTCGATCGCTTTCTGAATGATCCTAACGCCGACTTTCTCATCATCCGTAACTCTCATGTTCGCGAGAACAGAGGAAGCCCGAATGAGCGCCACGCCGCCGCCAGGAACGATGCCTTCTTCAACGGCCGCGCGAGTCGCGTGCAGCGCGTCTTCGACGCGCGCTTTTTTCTCTTTCATCTCGATTTCGGTGGCCGCGCCGACTTTCACCACCGCGACGCCGCCGGCGAGCTTTGCCAAGCGCTCTTGCAGTTTTTCACGGTCGTAATCCGATGTGGTATCCTCGATCTGCGTGCGGATTTGCGTGATGCGGCCTTCGATCGCGGATTTCTTGCCCGCGCCTTCGACCACCGTGGTGTTGTCCTTATCGATGATGATCCGTTTGGACCGGCCGAGATCCTTCACCGTTACATTTTCAAGCTTGATCCCCAACTCTTCGGCGATCATCTTGCCTTCGGTCAGGATCGCGATGTCTTCGAGCATTGCCTTGCGCCGATCGCCAAAACCAGGGGCTTTGACCGCCACGACTTTGAGCGTGCCACGCAGCTTGTTCACGACCAAGGTCGCCAACGCTTCGCCTTCAACTTCCTCAGCGATAATCACCAGCGGCTTGCCGGTCTTGGCGACAGCCTCGAGAACCGGCAGCAGATCCTTCATGCTGGAAATTTTCTTTTCGTTGATCAGCAGGTAGCAGTCTTCGTAGACGCACTCCATCCGTTCCGGATCGGTAACGAAATAGGGCGAGAGGTAGCCGCGGTCGAAACGCATGCCTTCAACGAGATCGAGAGTGGTTTCCAGACCCTTGGCTTCTTCGACGGTGATGACGCCTTCTTTGCCGACCTTGTCCATTGCCTCGGCGAGAATCGCGCCGATCGCTTTATCGTTGTTGGCGGAGATGGTGCCAACCTGGGCGATTTCATCGCGGTCGCGGGTCGGCTTGGAGAGCGCCTTGAGCTCATCGACGATCTTAGCGACAGCCTTATCTATGCCGCGCTTGATGCTCATTGGATCGTGGCCGGCGGCGACCAACTTCAAGCCCTCGCTAAAAATCGCCCGCGACAAAACAGTCGCGGTGGTGGTGCCGTCGCCGGCCAAATCGGAAGTCTTGCTGGCGACCTCTTTGACCATCTGCGCGCCCATGTTTTCGAACTTATCTTCGAGCTGGATTTCTTTGGCGACCGACACGCCGTCCTTGGTCACGGTCGGCGAGCCCCAGGACTTTTCCAGAACGACATTGCGTCCCTTGGGTCCGAGCGTGACCGTCACCGCGTCCGCCAATAAATTTACCCCGCGCAGCACCCTGCCGCGCGCCTCTTCGCCGAAACGAATTTCCTTTGCAGCCATGATTTTCTATGCCTCCTTATTCGATTACGCCGAGGATATCTTCTTCACGCATGATCAGATGTTCCTCGCCGTCCAGTTTGATCTCCGTGCCGGAGTATTTGCCAAATAGGATCTTGTCGCCCGTTTTGACCCCAAGAGGTATGACCTTCCCGTCGTCGAATCGGCCCGGGCCCGCGGCCACGACTTTACCTTCCTGCGGCTTCTCTTTGGCGGTATCCGGGATGATGATGCCTCCTTTGGTCTTGTCCTCTTCCGCGATGCGCTTCACAATCACCCTATCATGTAGGGGACGAATCTTGGTTGCCATAACACCCTCCTAATAAAACGTAAATTTAGAGTCCTCTAGAACAGGTTGGATGCGAGAAGCTAATTCTCCCAATGCCAATCGTCAAGGGGGGTAGAGAAAGAAAATCAGCAAATGCTCATTTTTTCACCGGCGTCTCGGCTTTATAGGGCGGCACGGCGATGGTGCGCAAGAAGGCGACGATGTCGCGAATCTGTTTCTCGTTAAGCGCGGCGCCCCATGACGGCATGAAACTCGACTTGCCGACCGCACCGCCGCCCTTGGAGATCACATCGAAGAGAAACTTATCGCTCAGCGGATTCATCACCGCGCCATCGGTATGGTCGGCCGGCTTCTGCGGCAACCCCTTGGCCGCCGCGCCATCGCCCTTACCCTTATCGCCATGGCAGGTTACGCAGTAAGTGCTGTAAAGATTCTTACCTTCAGCTTGATTCTGTGCCCCGGAGGAGCCCGTTAGGATAACCGTCATTAGCAGTGCCGGTAAAACGACGCGCGATCGGATTTTCATGCCTAAATTCACCCTTCGGTAATTTTGTAATCGTCAGTTTCTATCAGATTCCAATCCAAAACGACAGAGGGGCGCCCGGCACCGAGCACCGGCACGGCCCTACCCCTTAAACACAAACAATGATAAAGACATCGGAAAACTTTGGAGGGGCATCATGATCAAAATCTGGGGCAGAACCGATTCATCCAACGTGCAAAAAGTCCTGTGGTGCTGCGGCGAGCTCGGCATCGAGTTCGAACGCCAAGATTGGGGCGGCAAGTTCGGCGGTAATAAAGAACCGGACTATCTGACCATGAATCCCAACGGTCTGGTACCGACGCTCAAAGATGGCGATTTTGTGCTCTGGGAATCGAACAGCATCATGCGCTATCTCAACGCCAAATACGGTCAGGGCAAATTGCTGCCGAGCACGCCCGAAGGTATGGCGAAAGCCAACCGCTGGATGGATTGGCAGTTGTCGGTGTTGAATCCGTCCATCGTGCCGCTGTTTTGGAATCTAATCCGTACGCCGGAGGATAAACGTGATCCAAAAGCCGTTCAAAGTGCACTGGGAAAAACCAGCGCTGCTTGGCAAATGGTCGAGAATCAACTCGCGCAAAGCGCTTTTGTCGCCGGCGATAATTTATCTCTGGGAGACATTCCCCTCGGTGTGTGGGCTTACCGCTGGTTTAACTTGCCAATCGAGCGGCCAAAACAAGCGAATCTCGAAAACTGGTACGAACGGCTCAAGCAGCGCAAGCCGTACCAGACGCACATCATGATACCGGTCACTTAATCGATTGCCGCACCGGCTGGCTGAATGAGAATTTGTGCTGCCGCTGCAAGTGACCGCGGAAGGGAATTCGGTTAACATTCGTTGACGGCGTTAGGCGCCTTGAGGTTGTGCTTCTCGATCCGGTAGCGCAGCTCTCGCGCGATAAGCCAAAGCGCGCTCGTGACAGCTGCTTCAAACAAGCCGACCTTCATCGCTTCTGCCGTGCTGTCCACCAAACCATGTACGCCGAGAATGATCACTACGATTTCGGAAAGGGTTTCTTTGATCTTGCGCAGAATTTCTCGGCTGCCAAATCGCCCCCTATGGACCCGGCTAGCACCTGCTCATCGTCGACAACTGGTACCGTGTTCGTCATGAAAAATTCAACCCACCTCTTGCCCAGGAAAGGTCACGTCAACCTTCGCGCCACCCGAGCGCGAATCGGAAATCTCGATCGTCCCACCGTTGCGCTCGACGAATTTTTTCGCCAAGGGCAAACCAATGCCGGTCCCATGGGACTTGGTGGTAAAAAACGGCTCGAAAACTTTTTGCCGATTTTCGATTGGGATACCCTCGCCCATATCTTCTACGGAAACGACGATCTTAGGCGACGATCCGTTGCCGGGTTCAGCCTTAGTGCGAATAGTGACTGTGCCACCCTTCGGGGTTGCTTCCAAAGCGTTGGTAATCAGCCCCATGAATATTTGCTCGGCCTGGTTCGCATCCAAACGAACCTTAGGAATATTGGTTCCGAGCTCTAAACTTGGCTGAACCGCGGTTTCGGCAAATCTCGGCCGCAGAGTTTGCACCACTTCATCGAGCAATGCATTGACCTCCACCGGTACCGGGTGAGGTTCCATTGGTTTAGCGAAGTTAAGCAAGCCCTGCATCCGCTTCTGCACCCGGTCGACCTGCTGGATGATGCTTTCCAGCGTGCCCAGTGTTTTCTGCCGCAGAGCCGAATCCTCGCAGTCGCGGCAATCGAGCGTGGCAACCTGGGCCGCCGCGCGAATCGAGGACAAGGGGTTGCCGATGCCGTGCGCCACCGCCGCCGCCATCTCGCCCACCGCCGCCATGCGCTGGGAAGCGACCAACTCGGACTGCATCTTGATCAGGTTTTCCTGCTGCTCGTCGATTTTTCGCGCAGCCTTTCTGACAATCTCGAACAAGGAAATATATAAAAGCAAGCCGCCGCCCAGGGCGCCGAATAACACGACCATCCGCGCCTTGTGTATGTCGGCATAGATCCGATCGGCGTGTTTGTAGGTTTCAAACACGCCGAGCAGCTGTTTTTTTTGATCGTCCTTGTAGATCGGGACATAGACTTCGACGAGGCGCTGGAAGGATCCCTGTTCAAATTCGTTTTCTTTCTTATCCAGAGAACTCATATTGGCGACGATTTCGCCGCGTAATGCCTCCTGCAGTTCGTCGTTATCGGGAAACGCCTTGCCAACCAATCGTTTGTCATCCGACCAGATGACCACGCTCTTAGGATTGAAGACCTTGAAGCGGACAATGTCGGGCATCAATCTCACGTGATCGAGCAGCGTGACGAATTTTGGACCCACCGATTTGCGGTCCTCGGCCGTAAAATCATATTCTGTAAGGTATTCTTTGACGTCCGATGCGATCACGTGAGCGAGAGTTTCCCATTCTCGTTGCAACATCTGATTGATCATGTAATTGGAAACGCTGTACCAAAGAGCCGCAGTCATGATACCGATGCAAAGAAAGCTTTGAAACGCAAAGCGCGTGGTTAGATTGGCGTTGGCTAACGGCCACGCAAAATTAAATTTGCCAAACTTCATGATCTTATTCGTCGTGTGAATTCGCCTAGGCACGCTAACACTTGCCTTTTCCACGGTCAATTGAACACATAGCAGCCGCTAAGCTGACGGCAAGAAGAACACCAAAGCCAGCACAAAGACCGAGGCTCAAAGCACCAAGACCGTTAGAGTTCACAAACGGGCCAGTGACAAGCGGGGGCAGCCCATGGAATTCTTGGCCGCACTTGCCGACGAGAATGCTGATAATGTTGACGCTGGCGGTTACGCTCGTCGCAAAGTTCTGACGAAAACTGTAGTTGCCATGGGCCAGGTTCATCATCGTGCCGAGGATTGTGTTGTCCTTATTCTGAACCAATTTAGTTCTTCACAGAACGACAAGGGCAAGAAGAACTAACTCCTCGGTTCTGTTTGCGTGCGCGGGTTTGGTTATCGTTGCCGTTACGGGGCGGTGAAGTTCGGACAATGTCCCAAGCAACTTCGATCTGCGTCGGATCTTCGGGGACGATCGCGGTATTGTCGCTGGTCCATTCGTCCAGCGCCATTTGGCGCGGAAACTCGGTCTTATAGACCTTTATCCGCTGGCATCGCCAGCAAGCCCGTGCTCAGCACTGTCCCCAACAAAACCTTGCGCGCGGTGACGGCAAAGTTTTCAAAATATTTCCTGTCCTTCATGCGCTTCCCTTTCCCGTTGTCTGATCCGTTGATCGCATAGGGGAATTTGCCATCAACAATCGATCTTTGGCACTCACAGTGATTTACGTGCCAAGTTTAACGGGTCGAGCGGTCACGCCATGAATCGCGATCAAAGTGATCTAAAACGAGCAAGAAATCTGAATAAAGAAGTATTCTTCGGAGAGCATTGAACGATGACTCAAATCGGGTCCTAGGCATATGCACCGGAAGATTTGCCCAGGAGTGATGGATATCAACCAGCGCGACACGGATTTGCGATCGGTAGAAACGGCAACACGCAGAGAGCTTTTGTTAAACTCCGCTGCGCGTTGTGAGAAGAATTAGGACGACTGGCGTCGAAAATTTCTTTACGCGAACTTGCCGCCCTCGGCCAAACGCATCACCGCATCGACTACTTGATCCACATCGGGAATCATCGCGTCGACCAACGGCGGGCTGTGCGGCGGCGGAATCGGCTGCGCGGCGATGCGCACGACTGGGCCTTTTAGATCGGAAAATAAATTTTCCTGGATCAGCGCCGCGAGCTCAGCGGAAAGGCCGCCGATTAACGGACCTTCATCGAGGACGATGGCGCGCTTGGTTTTCGCCACGGAAGTTAGAATCGTTTCTTTGTCCAACGGCGCCAGCGAACGCAGATCGACGATCTCGACATCGATGCCTTTTGATTTCAACTGATCGGCAGCGGCGTCGGCTTTTAACACCATGCCGCCGCAGGTGACGATGGTTAGATCTTTACCGGCGCGGCGCACCATCGCTTTGCCGATCGGCACGGTGTAGTCGCCTTCGGGCACCGGACCGCGCACGCCGTAAAGATGATGGCTCTCGAAGCACAGCACCGGATTGGGATCGCGAATCGCGGACAGCAGAAGCCCTTTGGCATCCGCCGGCGTGGTCGGCATGATGATTTTCAAACCGGGAAAATGAATGAACGCGCCGTGATTGCAGCTCGAATGGCTCGGCCCGCCGCCGGCCCGGGTGGCGAACTTGGTGCGAACGACCATCGGCACATTGACGCGTCCGCCGGTCATATAATGATAGCGCGCAGCGTGCGATGCCAATTGATCCATGGCGAGCGGCAACAGATCGGCGAACTGAATTTCCACCACCGGCCGCATGCCGTTGATCGCCGCGCCCACCGCGAGGCCGACTAGAGCGGATTCGGAAATCGGCGTGTCGAGCACGCGCTTCTCGCCGAACTCTTGCAACAAGCCGCGGGTAACGCCGTAAGCGCCGCCGAACAGCGCGACATCCTCGCCCATGACAAACACACGCGGGTCGCGCGCCATCTCGGAGCGCAGCGCTTCGCGCAGCGCCTCCTGCATGCGCATCTCTTTGGTTGCCGTTGCTGTCGTAGGCGCATTTGCGGAATCAGCCATCACTCACCTCCGAAGCTGCGTAGATCGCGCTCAAGTCGACTTCCTTCTTCGGCAGCGGCGCCGCCTCGGCGCGTTTGGCGACAGCGGCAAATTCGGCGTAAACCGTGTCGGAGGTTTTTTGAAATTCCGCTTCGGTCAAATGGCCTTCGGCGATTAACTTTTCTTTCAGCCGCTTGATCGGACATTTTTGCTTCCACGATTCGATTTCTTCCTTGGTCCGATAGCCGGTTCCTGGATCGCCACCAAAGTGGCCGTCCCAACGGTACGTCACGCATTCGAGAAACGTCGCGCCGGCACCACTTCTCCCTTTGGCAGCAGCTTGTTCGGTGGCTTCATACACGGCTTCGACGTCGTTGCCGTCGATGGTTTTACCTTCAAACCCGTAGGCCGCGCCACGCACCGACAATTGTTTCACCGCGACGCTTTTTTCCAAGCTCACGGTCATGGCGTACTGATTGTTCTCGCAGACGTAAATCACCGGCAGCTTCCACACGCCGGCGAGATTCATCGACTCGTGCACCACGCCTTGATTGGCCGCGCCGTCGCCGAAAAAACTCACGACCACTTCTTTGGAGCCGCGAACCTTCGCCGACAACGCCGCACCGGTCGCCGTCGGTACCGTGCCGCCCACCGTGCCGGTGTTGCCGATGAAGCCGAAAGCCATGTCGCCCATGTGCATCTTGCCGCCGCGCCCTTTGGAGTAGCCGTCGGCGCGTCCCATGCACTCGCACAGCAGCGTGTAGAGATCGGCGCCCTTGGCGATCAGATGGCCGGTGCCGCGATGATAGCTAGCGATCAAATCGGTCGATTGCAGCGCCGAGCAGACGCCGACCGCGATCGCTTCCTGGCCGCGATAGGAATGCGTGCTGCCGAACATTGCCTTTTTCTGATACAGCTCTTCGAGTTTTTCCTCGAAGGCGCGCACTAGAATCATCTGCTTGAGCATCGCTAGTCGCTTCGCTCTGTCTAACATCAGACCTCCTTGCCGCTGCTGGAAGAGTGGCTGTACCGATTGTAGTTATTTGGCTGAGGCGAGGATGTCAAGGCGACTGCAGACAACGAAATTGAATTTGCCTAGCGACTGCTTGTCGAGATGATTGCAACTACTTCCACAGTCTCGTCGCCCTGGCGGCGCCGGTTCCAGCCGTGGGCGGCTGATGACACCTATGGGCGGGACTTTGGCTGGACCGATGAATTGGCAGTCAAGGCGCAACTGGTCCGCCGATGGGTTGCGACATAACGATAAATTCGCTCGCCCCACCGGCGGCTAATGCCAAGATTGAGTACCGGCATAAAGAACCGAAACACGGGAGACACCGCGGCAACGACAAGCACAGCGTCGTCGGCAAAGTGGCGCG
>Ga0137461_1000007_pt1 | contig 36974 bp, 30 predicted proteins | sample EasRivERMGT746_2_FD_104650 | JGI IMG/M metagenome (GOLD analysis project Ga0137461, IMG submission 104650) | Soil microbial communities from meander-bound floodplain in the East River, Colorado, USA - East River MetaG ERMGT746_2 | ecosystem: Environmental > Terrestrial > Soil > Floodplain ... | reverse complement strand
GGGTCTACGCGAGCTTGGGTACATCGAGGGGAAAAACATTGTCATTGAGTATCGATCTGCTGAAGGCAAACTCGAGCGTATCCCCGCGCTCGCGGCTGAGCTGGTGCGGCTCAAGGTAGACATCATCGTCTCATCTGGTCTGGCACCAACCCGTGCTCTCAAGGACGCGACGACTACGATTCCCATTGTCATGACCAATGAAGGCGATCCAGTTGGGACCGGGATTGTCGCTAGCCTTGCGCGACCTGGTGGCAACATCACTGGATTGTCAACCCTTGCCCCGGAACTAAGCGGAAAACGACTGGAGCTTTTAAAGGAAATCATTCCCAGGCTCTCGCGCGTTGCCGTCTTCAGGACTTCGACCCAGCCGGGCAACGCGCAAATGTTAACAGAGGTGGAGCTCGCCGCAAAGGCGTTTGGAGTGAAGCTTCAATACCTAGACGTACTAGATCCCAAGGATTTTGAGACCGCATTCCGAGCCGCAGTTAAGGGGCGGGCTCAGGCCGTCCTTATGATGGTGGCGGGCGCCGTCGCCTCCGCTCACCGAACACAGATTGCAGAGCTCGCGGTGAAGAGCCGTCTCCCGGTGATGTACACCGGGCGAGCAAATGTGGAAGCCGGTGGGCTTATGACCTACGGCGTGAACAATAGGGACTTGGACCGGCGCGCCGCTACGTATGTCGACAAGATTTTGAAAGGCAGAACGCCAGCGGATTTGCCCGTCGAGCAGCCAATGAGGTTCGAGTTCATCATCAATCTGAAAGCGGCGAAAGCCATTGGCCTGACGATTCCACCCAACGTTTTGGTTAGAGCAGATAGAGTGATCCGATGACCGAACAATCCAAAATCTAAAAGCGGCCCCGCGGACCAAAATCCAAAATCGAAACGCGGGCGGATAAGGTGATCAGGTAACCACGCGGCGAAGTCAGAATTGATCTGAATTATCCAGCAGCTTATCGTTCGCGGTCCTGTCGTTTAGCCAAAATCCAGGCGGCTCGATTTGTTCGCGATACTCGTTGTGGTTAGTTTCACGCGATCGCTAGGCGGTACCACCCGTAAGATCACCGTCACCTTGGCCCGCCGTCAAATCTGACCGATTGGCTCGGACATTGGTGGCAATCGAGAGAGACTGTCGGCCCTGGTTTCGCCACGGGGGATGGCATCCGAATTGCCTTTGCTTAAGGATCAAGATAAGGCAGGGCACTATGACGAAATCGCTCATTCCTTGGCATGTTTTCAACGACGCCATCGAAACACTGAATCCGTATTCACTCAATCTTTGGCTTGAACGGTGGCGCTTCATGGACGGTGGTGTTGTGCTGTTCGACGCGAATCTTCCGTCCCTAGAACTAACCCACACAATCTTTAACCTGCTCGACGATAAAACCGCGAGGGACGACCGCGATATGGAGAATGAAATGACGAATTCTCCGCAACCTGCTACGAGCGCAAATAAACCCTCTCTTCACTAGCCAGACGAAAATCCGGGGACATCCGCGGACCTACGACCGATTTTTCCCTCCATTGCCATGCCCTTTTAAGTGGCGAAGCGTTAACGGCCGCAAATGAGCTATGCCAAAAGCATCGTTCAATCTGAGAAACCGCAGCCACACCGCACTTCTTCGCCACACTTCTTCGCGTTGCGATCACACGGGCGGCCGTGATAAAGCCTGCCCATGCTGAGCTTTGATACTTTTCGTAGTCCATGAAAGTTTCGCAATGAAGAGCCGCGCTATCCGTCCCTGGCGTTTCACTGCGACGTTTTTCTTCTTGACGCTTGCAATCGCGGCGGCGCCGAACGAAACCCGCGCCGCAGCCGCGCGCCCGTTGCGCATCGCTTACTTGTTCACGTCGGGGACCATGGCATCGATGTGGATGGCGAAGGAAACCGGCGGGTTTGCTAGAGAGGGATTGGACGTCGAAATGATTTCCATGTCTTCGACTCTCGCCCTGCCCGCGCTGATCGCCAACGAGGTCGACGTGATCCAAGTCTCGGCGGTGCCGGTGATCACCGCGTCGCTGCGCGGTTTCGACGTCGTGTTTGTCGCCGGGCTGCTCAATACGATGATCTGGGATTTGTACGCCAGAGCGGAAATTAAAACCGGCGAGCAACTGCGCGGTAAAATCGTCGGCACGGAACGGCCCGGCAGCCCGGTTGCATACGGCACACTGGTTGCGCTGCGCAAATTGGGACTCACGCCCAAAGATGTTCAGCTGCGAATATTGGGCGGCAGCGCGCAGAGCGCCGCGGCGCTGCTAACCAACCAAATCATCGCCGGCGCGGCGGCGCCGCCGGTGAGTTTCCAGCTCGACCGAGCCGGATTTCATTCCATGGCCACGACGTTGGATCAGCCCTATCAAAACGTCGGCGTGATCGTCAGACGCGGGCGCATGGATGAATTGGCCGGCCGCCTGGTGCCATTGCTGCGCTCGGTGCGCGCCGGCATCGAGCGCTACTACAGCGACAAACCCTTCACCATGAAAGTCATCGCCAAGTACACCAAAGAAAACGACCCCGACATTATCGAGCGCACCTACGAGTTTTATCGCAAGGCCGGCTTCAAGCGCGAGCTGATGATTTCCGAGCCGGGGATGCAAGGCATTTTAGATTTCATGTCGGAAACCCTTCCGGAAGCGAAGAAAGCCACGCCAGGGCAATTCTTCGACGATCGCTTCGTGCGCCAGTTGAATAGTGCCAGGTAGGAGACGTGTAGGGGCGCCCCTGCATCGACGCATCGTTGTATCGATTTTGAACCACGACCAGATGCTTTTTCAACTTGACTTTCGGACAGCGTTTCATTTTTAATGCGTTCAATCGGTCGACTAACGATTGCTAATTCTAAGCCGATACCCTAGACCCCAGACTCAAGACTAATTCGGAGGAGGGCCCCATGCCTAAATATTCCTTGCGCGTAAACGGCCAGACGCAAACCGTCGAAGCCGAGGCCGACATGCCGCTGCTCTACGCTCTGCGCAACGATCTGCAACTGAACGGCCCCAAGTTCGGCTGCGGCCTGGGCCAGTGCGGCGCTTGCACTGTGATCGTCGAGGGCAATCCCGCGCGCTCTTGTCAGATGCCCATGAAAGCCGTCGGCAATCGTAACGTCACCACCATCGAAGCCTTGGGCAACACCAACAAGATGCACAAGATCCAGCAAGCCTTCGTCGACGAGCAAGCCGTCCAATGCGGCTACTGCATCAACGGCATGATCATGAGCACCAAAGCTTTGCTCGATACGAATCCGAAACCCAATGACACGCAGATCAAGGAAGCGTTGGCGGGAAATCTCTGCCGCTGCGGCACGCATATAAGAATACTGCGCGCGGTCAAGCGGGCGTCGGGCCAGCTAGCCTAAGGAGCGAACAAAATGAAAACCACAGAACTCACTCGCAGACAGTTTTTAAAAACCACCGGCGCTCTGGTTGTCAGCTTCAACCTATTGCCGCCGAGCAAAAAAGCCTGGGCGCAGTTCGCCATGCTGCCTTCCGGCGACATCGATCCGACTTCGCTCGATTCCTGGCTCGCGATTACGCCGGACGGTTTCGTGACCTTTTATACCAGCAAAGTCGAGATCGGCACCGGCACGATCACCGCGCTGGCGCAGATCGTCGCCGAAGAATTGGACATTCCGTTTAGCAAAATCAAAATGGATTCCGGCGACACCTCACGCACCATCGAACAAGGCTCCACCGTCGGCAGCCGCAGCATCGAGCGCGCCGGCCCGCAGGTGCGCCAAGCAGCGGCCGCGGCGCGCCAGGAACTTCTCAAGCTCGCCGCGGCGCAATGGAACTCGCCGATTGAAAAGTTGACCGTCGTCGACGGCGTCGTCAGCGACGGCGCAAAGAAAATTTCCTATGGCCAATTGATCGGCGGCAAAAAGTTTAACACCAAGATCACCGCCACCGGCACCGGCTGGGACATGAAAGTGGCGCCGGAAGTCAAGGCGAAAAATCCCAAAGACTACAAGATCGTCGGCCAACCGATCAAACGCACGGATCTGCCGACAAAGACAACCGGAGAGCATGACTACATTCACAACGTGCGCGTACCCGGCATGCTTCATGGCCGCGTGGTCCGGCCGCCGGTGATCAACACGGAACCGGAAAATATCGATGAAAGTTCCGTGCGCAACATTCCCGGACTGGTCAAAGTAGTGCGCGAGGGAAAGTTCATCGGCGTGGTGGCGAAGACCGAATGGTCGGCGATCAAAGCGGCGCAAGAGCTCAAAGTGACCTGGGCCAAACCGACGTCGAAAGTGCCGGCGACGCCCGACGAACTGTTCGCATATCTGAAAAACACCAAACCGGCGCGCACGCTCAAACCCGTCGCGAAAGGTGACGCGGCCTCGGCTCTGGCGCAGGGCAAAATGAATTATCAAGCGAGCTATCGCTGGCCGTTTCAAATGCACGGCATGATCGGTCCGTCCTGTTCCGTCGCCGATGTGAAGGGCGATAAAGCGACGATCTGGTCCGGACCGCAAGGGCCATTTCGCACCCGATCCACAGTGGCGCGGATCTTAAAATTCAAGGAGCAAGATGTTCGGATCATTTATCACGAAGCATCCGGCTCCTATGGGCGCATGAGCACGGACGACGGCGCTGAGGACGCGGCGCTGCTATCGCGCGCGGTGGGCGCGCCGGTGCGGGTGCAGTGGTCACGTGAGGACGAACATGGTTGGGAACCCAAGGGGCCGGCACAGCTCGACGAAGCCAAAGCCGCCGTCGACGGTGACGGCAAATTGCTGGCCTGGGATTTCGCCGATTTTAGTCAGCCCTGGACGGCGTCGGGTACGACGCCGCTGCTCGCCTCTTTGCAAGTCGGCCTCAAGCCGGATAACCCCGGCGGTTCCAACGGCACTCAAGGCGCCGGTGAAATCTACGCCGTGGCCAATCAATCGATCCTCTGCCATCACATCAACTGGCATTTCCCCGAGCCGATTCCACTGCGCACGAGCAATCTGCGCGCGCCCGGCGACATCGCCCGCTGCTTCGCCAGCGAATGTTTCATTGACGAGATCGCCGCCGATCTAAAAGCCGACCCAGTGGAATTCCGCATGAATCATCTGGCGAGCAACAGGCGCGCCGCGGAGTGTCTCAAAGCCGCCGCCGATAAAGCCGGTTGGCAAAAACGTCCCTCGCCCGCCCCCGCCGCAACTGGCAACGTCGCCAAAGGCCGCGGCATCGCGGTAACCCAACGGGCCAATACCTACATCGCCACGGTTGCCGAAGTCGAAGTCAACAAAACCACTGGCGAAGTCAAGGTGAAAAAAATCGTCTGTGCGCACGACTGCGGTCTGATGATCAATCCGGACGGCGTCAAAAATCAGGTCGAGGGCAATCTCATCCAAGGCGTCAGCCGCGCGCTCTATGAAGAGGTAATGTTTGATACCCACGGCGGCGTCACCAGTCTAGACTGGAAAACCTATCCGATTATGCGTTTCCCGGATCTCCCCGAGTTGGATATCGTGCTCATCAACCGCCTCGACATGATCGCCCTCGGCGCCGGCGAAGGCGCGACGATCCCACCCGCGGCTGCGATCGCCAACGCGATCTACGACGCCGTCGGTGTGAGACTCAGAGAAGGCCCGTTCACACCGAAGCGCGTGCTGGCCGGAATGAAGAAAGCCTGATCGATTGAACGAGGGAATGCTTCTTTCGGCCATAAAACATTCACCACGAAGGACACGAAGATCGGAGACTAAAGGAGCGCGGACATTCTTGTCCGCGTGTTCTTGCGGGTTAGAAAACCCGCGCTCCGTTGAAGAACCGTTTGCGCACGATAAAGAAGCCAAGAGGGCGGGTTTCAAACCCGCCCGTACGGAGTCCGATTCTTTTTTGCACCCTTTGCGCGGCTCCAGTTCCTTCGCATTCGATCAGGACAAGCTTTGCGGTTAATTCATCCCCGTCTTCGGTCCGAGGGCGCGATGAATCGCGCCCCTACTTTGTGACCCTTGTGCTCTTTGTGGTTGTCTCTCTTCTCTTCGTTGGTTGCGGCTTCCCGCGCTGGGACCTTCGTGGTAAGACAGTTTGAACGATTTCTTTAGGGTAGCGTCATGGCCGACACCAACCATTTAATTTTGACCGCCGTCGGGCCGGACCGGCTCGGTCTGGTCGAAAAAATTTCTCAGTTCATCGCACGCCACGGCTGCAACATCGAGGACAGCAAGATGGCGGTGTTCTGCGGCGAATTCGCCGTCATCGTCTTGATCAGCGGCGATGCCAATAAATTGGCGGCCATCGCCAGCGACCACGGTGAAATTGAAAACGAAACCGGCTTGACGATCTCGACCAAGACTCCAGCGGCGCGCGCAGCGGCGCAAGCGTTCCTCCCCTATAAACTCACCGCCTCGTGCATGGATCATCCCGGCATCGTCTACCGAATTAGCAACGTGCTCAGCAGCATGGGCGTGAACATCGAATCGATGGAAACGAAAACCTACGCCGCGCCGATCAGCGGCACGCCGATCTTCCAGCTCGAAGCCGACGTCGCCGTTCCGGTGAAGACCAATATCAATCAACTGCGCGAACGGTTCAGCGAAATCCAGAGAGAAGAGAACATCGACATCGACTTGGCGGCGGCGAAGAGCTGAGCGGCCATACCAACAGCGGCGAAAGGAGTCGCAGAAATGAAAGCCATTCGCATCCACGAATTCGGACAGTCCGAAGACGTGCTCAAGTATGAAGACGTGCCAGTGCCGGAACCGGGCAGCGGCGAAGTACTCATCAAAGTCCAAGCGGCATCGCTCAATCGCGCCGATTTGAGCTTGCGCAAAGGCACCTATCGAATCTCACCCGATGCATTGCCGGTAATTCCCGGCCGGGAATTTGCGGGAACCGTCGCCAAGCTCGGCGCCGGCGTGAACGAATTCACTGTCGGCCAGCGCGTGGTCGGTTATCCAAGCCTCGGCGGTTACGCCGAATACGCTGTAGCGAAAACGGCCGAAGTGCGATTAATTCCCGACGGCGTCACCTTCGCGCAAGCGGCAGCGTTGCCAACCGCAGCGCTCACGGCCTGGTTTGGCTTACTTACCGACGGCAATTTGCAGTCCGGCGAGTGGTTGCTGGTTCAAGGCGGCAGCAGCGGCATCGGCGTCGCGGCGATTCAAATCGCCAAACATCTCGGCGCCAAAGTCATCGCTACTTCCGGCAGCGAAATGAAATGCCGCAGACTGCGCCCCCTCGGCGCCGATGTAACCATCGATGTTTCCGAGAATGATTTCTTCGCGGAAGTGATGCGCGTAACGAACAATCGCGGCGTCGATGTCGTGCTCGAAATGATCGGCGGCGAGGTTTATCAGAAGAGCTTGCAAACACTAGCGCCCGGCGGCCGATTATTCTCCATCGGCGGCGCCTTCGGCGCCGTCCCCGATCCACCGCCGGCATTGACGGAAGGCCGAAAAGCCACGCGCTTTTCGATCACCAATTATCTCAAAGCAAAGCCGGAAGAATTCAAACAGCTCGACAAGATATTACAGCTGGTGCGGGAAAAGAAATTCGACCCAGGCATCGGCAAAACATTTCCGTTAAGCGAAACCCGATCGGCACAGCGTTATCTCGAAGGCCGCGAACACTTCGGCAAAGTAATGCTGACGATGTGATGATGTCCGAGTTCTCTCCCCTTGACGGGGGAGAGTTAGGGGTGAGTTCGGCGCTCACGACTGTGTCACCCCTATCCCTGCCTTCCGCCGGCGACGGGGGAAGGAGTCGGAAACCTTCCGCGTAAAGTGTGCGCAAATTCTAATTGATCGCTGACGAATACGGTTGCGAAAGGAGAAATCGCCATGCCATTCAAAATCAAGCGAGTCGGACATTTAGTTTTGAAAGTGAAAGACCTCGAACGCTCGCGAAAGTTTTTCACCGAAGTATTGGGCTTTCCGCAAGTCGGCGAAAACGACCGCGGCATGCTCTTCTTCAGCACCGACGTGATCGACAACCATCACATGCTCGCGCTACGCGAGGCCAAACCCGGCGCGCCGATGCCGGATCACGAGCAAGTCGGCATGGAACATGTCTCCTTTGAACTGGCGAGCTTCGCTGAACTGCAAGAAGCCTATCGAACATTCAAAGCGCACGACGTCAAAATCCGCATGACGGTTTTCCACGGCGTGGCTAAAAGCATTTACTTCTACGACCCCGACGGTAACCAGCTCGAACTCTATTGCAACGTCCCGCCCGAAGAGTATCGCAAGTCGGTGCGCAATCCCTACTACAACTACGGCGCCATCGAAGATGAGCTCGAAGGCAAAGTTCCGCAGCGGCTGGGTTCGGTGGTACCGTGAATCGTCGTTCGCCTTGCGCCTTTGCGCGTAGGGGCAGCCCCTGTGCCTGCCCTCCGGAAGGGCAACCCCCTGTGGTTGCTCCTACAACTTCTCGTGCTCGCCCGAACACGAATCACGAACACAATCGACGAAAGCTCCGCAAAGCTTCATCATTAGTTTGAAATCTCACTAGCCGCTTACCCTACCGTCTGCTAAAATAGAGTAGTGGACGTTTCGTCAAACAAGGAAAAGACATCTTCCGTACAGTCTCCCAACGCTAGTTTCGACTTGGCAACACTGAGCGACGAAGAACTCTTGCGCACGCGCATCTGCGATTTGAAGCTCAAGATCGCCGGCACCGAGATCGAATCGCGCATCGAAAAATTCTACGCCGAACTGGCGGCGAAAAATATTTTTTTCAAACCGGTCTGTTATCTGGGCGACGAGTGGTTTTGTCCCGAGGGCTCGACGGCCATCGCCATCCCCTTCTATCTCGCCCACCCGCGCCTGAAAAAACTCGAAGAGAAGATGATGATGGAAGTCGAGGGCGACTCGGAGTCCTGGTGCTTGCGGTTATTGCGCCATGAGATGGGCCATGTGCTCAACCACGCTTATCTACTCGGCAACGATAAACGCTGGCAAAAGCTTTTTGGGCCAGTGTCGTTGGAATATTCCGAAAGCTTCCGCGCCCGGCCCTACAGCCGGCGGTTCGTGCGCCATCTCGACGGCTACTATGCGCAAAGCCATCCGGAGGAGGACTTCGCCGAGACCGTGGCGATTTGGCTCACCCCCGAGCTCGACTGGCGCCATCAATACAAAGGCTGGAAGGCGCTGGAGAAACTTGAATACGTCGACGATCTCATGGGCAAGCTCGCGGGTAAACCGCCGTTGGTATTTTCTAAAGCGCGGATCAGCGACGCGGCCCGCCTACGATCCCGATTGGAGGCCCATTACAAACGGCGCCGTCTTACCTACGCCCAGGAATTTCCCGATTTCTTCGATGCCGATCTCAAGAAACTCTTTGCCGCCGCCGGCGCTTCGCCCCACTCCGAGCGCGCCGTGACGTTTTTGCGGCGCCATCGCAAGTTGATTCTCAACGCGGTTTCGACCTGGACCGGTGAACCGAAATTTACCATCAACCGCCTGCTGCGCGAGCTGACCGAGCGCTGCGCGGAGCTCGATCTCCGTCTCAAAGCGGAATCCGCCGGCGTCGAAATCACCGCCTATCTGGCGACGCTGGCGTCGCATTACCGCATGACCGGCAAGTTCAAGGACTCCTGATGCGACAAGCTAAAAAACGGCTCAAAATTCTCGTGCTATTCGGCAGCGCCGGCACGCCGCCGGCGGACCAAGATTTCACCAAGGAATTGAAGACCGATGATTTTGCCGCCGAAGCCCATGTCATCGATGCGCTCAAACAACTCGGCCACGAGGTGCGCACGCTCGGCATCTGGGACGAGGCCGCGCTGATCATCGACGAGATCAAAGCCAATCCACCCGATGTTGTATTCAATCTCACCGAACATTTCAACGAAGTCTCGGCCTACGACCGCAACGTCGCCGGCCTGCTGGAAATGATCGGCGTGCCTTACACCGGTTCGAGTCCGACCGGTTTAACCCTGTGCAAGAACAAGGGCATGGCGAAGGAATTGCTCGCCTATCACAAAGTCCGCGTGCCGAACTTCGCCGTTTACTCTCCCGGCGCGACGATCAAGCGGCCCAACCGGCTGCAGTTTCCGCTCTTCATCAAACCGGCCGAAGATGAAGCGTCCTATGGAATCTCGTTGGACTCCTTTGTCGAAGACGACGGCGCGTTCGAGGAACGGGTTCGTTTCATCCATGAGCGCATGAATCAACCGGCGCTGGCGGAAGAATTTATCGAGGGGCGGGAAATCTACGTCAGCCTGCTCGGCAACGACAGCTTGCGCGTGTTTCCTTTCCGCGAGGTGATTTTCACGGAAATCCCAGAGGGCCAGCCGAGATTTTCAACCTTCAAAGCCAAGTGGGACGACGCCTACCGCAAACGCTGGGGCATCCAAAACGTCTTTGCCGAACCGTTCCCTAACGGGACCGATCAACGCATCGCGAAAATTTGCAAATCGGTTTACCGCGCGCTGCGCATCCGCGGCTACGGCCGCATTGATTTGCGCGTGACTCCCGCCGGAGAAATCGTCGTGCTCGAAGCCAACCCCAATCCGAACTTGGACCGCGACGATGAGTTCGCCCAGTCGGCAAGCAAAGCCGGCATGAGCTTCCCACGCCTGGTGCAGCGCATCGTTCAGTTGGCGCTGACGGCGAGCCATTGAGCGTTTTGGATGCAATGAGGCGCTTGCGGCTTATCGATAATTTTTCGCGGATTGCATTTGCCGCTTTCGCGCTCAGTTCTATTGCGTTCGCTGCGATCTCGTCGGCAGCCGCCGCTGCGCCAGCGCGTCTGTTGATCTTGAATCTTGCCGATCTGAATGACGCTAAAAAACGTCTCGACGCCAACAACGCCGCGCTGCTGCCGGCGCTCAGCAGACTCAAGCGCAACGCCGACCGCGCCCTCGGCGCCGGCCCGTTCGCCGTCACGCACAAAGTGCTCACGCCGCCGAGCGGCGACAAGCATGACTACCTGAGCATCGCCCCCTACTGGTGGCCCAACCCGAGCACGGCCAATGGCCTGCCCTACGTTCGCCGCGACGGCGAGGTCAATCCGGAACGAGACCAAACTTCGGATCGCAAACGTTTCGCCGATCTGGTTCAGTCGGTAAAAACCCTCGCTCTGAGTTATTTCTTCACGGGCCGGGAAGACTACGCTGTGCACGCCGCAAAGCTGCTGCGCACATGGTTCATCGACGACGCCACCAAGATGAATCCGCACCTGCGCTACGCTCAAGCGGTGCCGGGACGAAACCAAGGACGCGGCGCGGGCATCATTGAAACGCACAATCTGCCGGAATTGCTGGATGCGGTCGGCCTATTCAATGAGTCGAGCGCTTGGAAGCAAGCCGAGCAAAAAGCCCTGCAAGAATGGTTTGGCAAATATCTGACCTGGCTTCTCGACAGCACCGAAGGAAAAGCCGAAGCCAAAGCGCAGAACAATCACGGCACCTGGTACGACGTCCAAGTCGCCGCCTTCGCGCTGTTCGCCGGGCGCGACGACGTCGCGAAACAAATACTGAGCGAATTCCCAGCCAAGCGTATCGCCAAGCAAATCGAGCCGGACGGCCGCCAGCCCCACGAGCTCGAACGCACGCAGTCGTGGAATTACGCGATCTTCAATCTCGAAGCTTTCCTCAGCGCCGCGAGCCTCGGCGAAAAACTTGGCGTCGACCTGTGGAAATTCGCAGCGTCGGACAAGCGCAGCATTCGCCAAGCGCTCGACTGGCTGATTCCATTCGCGACCAGCGAAAAGAAGTGGAGCGACAAACAAATCACGCCCTTCGAACCAGCGAAGCTCGCGCCGCTGCTGCGCCAATCTGCGTTACGCTGGCGCGAGCCCGCCTACGAGACAGTCATCAACAAACTGCCGAAGGTCACCGGCGACGAGCGCTGGCAACTGCTCTATCCAAAACTAAGCGACCCACGCCTTTAAACCGAGGGGTTCTAAATCTGTCGGCCGGAAGTTAACTCTCATTTTCGTCATTCCCGCGCACGCGGGAATCCAGGCGGTTCTTGAACTTGCGCTGAAAGCGAACCTGGATGCTGGCCCAGAAATTTTCTCCGCCAATTACAAAAATCTATTTTCGTCCGATCTTAGCGAACTCCTCTAAGAATGTGCCTGCCTTGAAATCGGGATTGATCTTCGGCTGATCGCCTTTGTAGACGATGTTCAACTCGCCCATGTATTCCTGGATCGGCAGCGGCTTGATCGCGAACACCATCGCCGGCTCATCGCTAGTCACGAAGTGTTGGTGCCACACGCCCTGACCGACGTAAAGCGTATCGCCGGGTTTCCAATCGATCCGCTCGTCGTCGAGGACGCTATACCCCTGTCCGCGCAAAACAATGATGATCGCTTCGTTATGTTTGTGCGTGACCGAATGGGAACGCGGCGGGTAGATGTGGCAATCGACTTCGATGATGCGGTTCTCAAAGCCCAGTTCCTGGGAAACCAGCGGTCCCATCCAGACGCCGTTCTGCGCCTCCCACTCGACCTTGACGTCTTCGCCCTTGATCGCTTTGCGCCCTGCTTTGCGCCGGGCGATGTCGGCCTTCACCCGTTCCGCGCGCGACTTGAACAGCGAGCTTTTGCCTTCAAACCATTTTTCATCGGCCTGATGGTCCGCCATGGCTGACGCCCCTTCTTGAAAAGATCGAACAGACGGTTACTCGCCGGCGCAACCAACTTAACAGTGGAGCGCACGAACGACTTACGCGAGCACGAGCCACGATCACGATCCTAATTCAGCCACTCCTTAACCTTCCCAGCCATAATCTCATCGAGAATTTCTTTGCAGTCCGTGATCGCCTTGTCCATGATCTGCGGCTCGTCCTTATGCGACACGCCTTGTTTCACCGCGCCGTGAAGCGCGCGCACAACTTCCATGAGATGCTCATCGATTTGTTCCAAGTTTGCTACCGGTTGTGGCATTTTCCCTCCTGATAATTTTAATTGTAGCGGCGGCCTTTGTTTGGATCGGGGACCGTCAAACCCATTTGCGTCAAGATCGGACCGACCTCGTTGATATAATCCTGGCGCGCCTGCTCGTTAGACCGGCGCTTGAGGCCCCAGTACCGATAGCGCTCGGATTTTATCGAACCACTGCGGCCGAACATGTCGAGCGCGCGCACATACCAGAAATCCACCGCCCGCTGCGCCTTCGCTTTGCCGGCGTCCCCGGACTGAATGAGTTCGAGCGTCTTGTTGTAACCGTACTCAATGTGGCCCAGCTCCTCGGTGACAATGTCCGGCAAAATGCGCTGCAGCGGCAGATAACTGCAATCGTAAAACTCTTCCAACTGGTAGCGGCCGATACGGTCGATCAGAAAGCCAAAAACCGAGTTGTCCTCCCAAGTCGTGATCGAACCGCGAAACGTCTCGACGAAGCGCTTCTCATTGGGCTGGCTCAGCACGAACGATACGTCGACGCCGATGTCGCCCGCGACCCGCGCCACCTTTCGATAATGGTCGATCTCTTCGGCGGCTGTGCGCGCAACGATCAGTTGATCGAGTTTAGTCGGCGCCGCCGGCAGCATTTTTTCCACATACAGATGCGGCCCGCCGATCTCGCAGTCCGCCTGGATGGTCAATACATGGCCCAGCAGATCTTTGTACTCCGGGTCCATCTTGTCGAAATCCTTTAATTCGATTTTATCCGTGAACATGCTTTCCTCCCTGAGCGCAACGTTATGGATGAGATAGAGCAAGAGAAGTGCCAGTGAAGTTTCGCAACGTCACCAGGGAACGGAGGGTGTGAGCAAAGAATATATTCCAAAATCTTGGAGAATCGCTCCGAACGATTCTCGCCCCTGCGAAAAAAATCTCCGGGAATGGGAATGTAGAAAGCGGGCAGTGGAAAGAAAGATGGTGGTCCGCCCTCGACTCGATCAACTTCGGGTGAAATAAACAGAGAACGATGAGAGAATTCGCTCTCGCCACGAAATGTGCCATGGGCTTACGCTCGTCCACTGAACATGAAAATGGAGGAATTTCCCTCCACAGAGCGCTCTCCTCGACTCGTCATTCCCGCGCACGTGAGAATCCAGGCTTGTTCCGCCGAATTAGCCTGGATACCCGCTTTCGCGGGTATGACGGACCCAGGCGGCCTCTTCGTTCTCATCCCCCAACAAGTATTTTCGAAGGAGCTCACGAAGAACACGAAGGTTTCGGATAAATAAAATCCGACCTTCGTGCTCGTAGCCCGTGGTGAGCACCGTCGAACTATGTCCCTTCGACAATGCTCAGCACACGCCTTCGTGGTGAACATTTTCTATCTCAATTGGTTGCGGCTATGCCGCGTTGGATCATAGTCATTGCGAGGTAACACGCTCCATCCGCCAGCCGCGCCAGATCTCGAAGATCGCCGGATAGACGAGCAGTTCAAGGAGAAACGAGGTGATGACCCCGCCGATCATCGGCGCGGCGATGCGCTTCATCACGTCGGCGCCGGCGCCGTGGCTCCACATGATTGGCAGCAGGCCCATCAGAATCGCCATGATGGTCATCACCTTCGGCCGGATGCGCTTCACCGCCCCTTCGATGATCGCCTCTTTGAGGTCTTCGAGGTTGCGCATGCGCCCCTCCTTGCGCCATTTCTCGTAGGCGTGCTCCAGGTAGAGGAGCATGATCACGCCGGTTTCGGCGTCGACCCCGGCCAACGCGATGATGCCGACCCACACCGCGACACTCATGTTGTATCCCAGAAGATAAATAAGCCAGACCGCTCCGATCAGCGAGAAGGGAACGGCCAGAAGCACGAGTACGCACCTTGCCACCGACTTGAAGTTGACGTACAGCAAAAGAAAAATAATCAGCAAAGTTAGTGGCACGACATAAATCAAGCGCTCTTTGGCGCGCTGCATGTATTCATACTGACCGCTCCATACAAGAGTATATCCAACCGGGATCTTGACCTGCTCAGCAACCTTTTTTTGCGCCTCCTCGACGTAGCTGCCAATATCCCGGCCCGCCATATCGACGAAAACATAGCCGGCAAGTTGCCCATCCTCATCCCTAATCATGGCCGGACCGGAGGTAAGTTTAACATTGGCCAGTTGCCCGAGCGGAATCTGCGCACCGTTCATCGCCGGGATCAGCACCCGTTCTAACTTACCCACGTCGTCGCGCAGCTCTCGCGCGTAGCGCACGTTGATTGGGTAGCGCTCCCGCCCTTCCACGGTCGTCGATATGCTCTCTCCCCCGATGGCCGTCTCGATGACCATCTGCACCTCGTCAAGCGCCAGACCATAGCGGGCGATCTCGTCGCGCTTTAATTCAAAGTCGAGGTAATATCCGCTCATCACCCTTTCGGCATAAACCGAGCGGGTTCCCGCGATCGTTTGCAGGTTTGCCTCGATGTTCTTGCCGATCTCCTCGATCTTGGCCAAGTCGGGGCCGAAGATTTTGATACCGATTGGAGTTCGAATGCCGGTAGAGAGCATGTCGATGCGGTTTTTGATCGGCATGGTCCAGGCGTTGACCACGCCCGTGAGGCGGAGCTTCTTGTCCATTTCGGCAACCAGCTCGTCCCATGTCAGCGCGCGTGTGGGGCTCAAGATAAGTTCGCCAAGGTAGCGAAACGGCTGAGGCCAGTGCGAGCGGTCGATTCGCACCTTGCGCCACTCCGATTCCGGTTTCAGCATCACTGTGGTTTCTCCCATGCTAAAGGGTGCTGGGTCCGTCGAGGTCTCCGCCCTGCCGGTCTTACCGAAGACCCATTCCACCTCAGGAAAGCTCTTTAAGATCCGATCCTGAATTTGCAGCAGCATGGTCGCCTGTGTCGCCGATATTCCGGGCAGTGTCGTCGGCATGTAATAGATCATTCCTTCGTTCAGCGGCGGCATGAACTCAGACCCCAAGCGCATGAAGGCGGGAACCGTCAGGATCAGCGCCAAGAGCGCCAGAGCGATGGTAATTTTTTTAAACCGCAGCACCCAATGGATCGCCGGCATATAGAGAGCGATCAGCAGGCGGTTGAGCGGATTTCTCGCTTCCGGGCGAACCCGGCCGCGGACGAGCAACACTAACAGCACGGGAGCCAGCGTGATCGACAGGAAAGCGGCGAAAAACATGGCGAAGGTTTTGGTATAAGCGAGCGGTTTAAAAAGTCTTCCCTCCTGACCCTCCAGCGTAAAGATCGGCAGAAAAGAGACCGTGATGATGAGCAGGGAAAAGAACAGCGGTTTGCCGACTTCCTTGGCCGCTTCGATGAGAATCTCGGTCCGGTCACCGGGCCGTCCCTCCTCCTCCCACTGCTCGAGCTTTTTGTGGGCGTTCTCCACCATGATGATCGCGGCGTCGACCATGGCGCCGATGGCGATGGCAATGCCCCCCAACGACATGATGTTGGTGGTCAGGTTGAGAAAATGCATGGCGATAAACGAGCTGATGATTGCGATCGGCAGTGTGATAATGACCACCAGGGCGCTCGGCACATGGAAAAGAAAAACTATGATGACGACGCTGACAATGACAATTTCTTCAATCAGTTTTTCCTTCAAAGTGGCGATGGATTTCAGGATCAGATCGGAACGGTCATAGGTCGTGACGATCTTTACGCCGGGCGGCAGCGACGGCTCGATGTCTTTGAGTTTTTGCTTGACGCGTTCGATTAAATCGAGCGCGTTCTCGCCGTAGCGCATGACCACGACGCCGCTGACAACCTCCCCTTCGCCGTTAAGCTCGGCGAGGCCGCGCCGCATATCCGGCCCCAGAGCCACCTGGCCGATGTCGCGCACCAGAATCGGCGTGCCCCGGCCATCGCTCCCCACGGCGATCGTTTCGATGTCTTTGATCGATTTGATGTAGCCGCGCCCGCGCACCATGTACTCCGCACCGCTCAGCTCGACCGAGCGGCCGCCGACGTCGTTGTTGCTCATGCGGATGGCATCGACGACATTCTTGACCGACAGGCGATAGGCCGAGAGTTTGTTGGGATCTAAGTTCACCTGGTACTGGCGCACGAAGCCACCCAGACTCGCGACCTCCGCCACGCCTTCGACGGCGCCGATTTGATAGCGCAGGGTCCAATCTTGCAGCGAGCGCAGTTGCGCCAAATCATGCTTGCCGCTCTTATCCACCAGGGCGTACTGAAAGACCCAGCCGACGCCTGTGGCATCCGGCCCCAACGTCGGGGTAACCCCGCGGGGAAGTCTATTCTGCACCTGGTTCATGTACTCGAGAACGCGGCTTCGGGCCCAATAAATGTCCGTGCCATCCTCGAAGATGATGTAGACATAAGAATAGCCGAAGTCGGAAAAGCCGCGCACGAACTTGACCTTCGGCGCCGAGATCATGGCAGTGACGATCGGGTAAGTGACCTGGTCTTCCATGATCGTCGGGTTTCGTCCCATCCAGGTGGTGTAAACGATAACCTGGACATCGGAGAGATCGGGAACCGCATCGAGCGGGGTATTCTTCAGCGCCCAGAGTCCTCCAGCGCTGAGAAAAAGCACCATGAGAAAGACCAGAAACTTATTTTTCGCGCTGCCTTCGATAATTTTTTCGATCATAGCGCCATCCTACTGTGCCGCGACGGTGAACTTCTCCTGCACCGGCTTTTGCCCTGGGCGCTGGATCGACACGCCGATCTCCCACGACCCCGCCATGGCGAGACTAACCGTCGCCTCGTAAACACCGTCTTTGAGATGCTTCGCCGCCGCCTTACCGACGGCCATGCCCGGCATCGCCATCGTCGAGGTGAGGTTGACGGTGGCGTCTTGTACCGCCGCGCCCTTGGCGTCGCGAATCTTGAGTCGAATGACGTTCTCGCCGGGTTTTGGCTTTGCCGGTTGGGTTTCAAGAGACAGGGTCAGGTCGCCGGACTTTTTTTCCGTTACGGCCGCGGCGGCCGGTGCTTTTTTTTGCGTCTCGCCCATGTCCATTCCCGCCATACCCGCCATCGCGCCCATGGCCTCTGTTAGCCGGCTCTCGGAATCCAAAAGAAAACTCGCGCTCGCGATGATTCGCTCTCCTGGGGAGAGGCCGGCGAGAACTTCGTAGTAGCCGTCGAATTTGCCGCCGAGCTTGACCTCCGCGGGCGCATAGCGCCCTTCGCCTTTGTCGATAAAGACGATTTTTCGGATACCAGAATCTAAGACCGCCTCATCGGGGATCGCCAATTTCTTGCCGCCATCCACTTCGATTTCCACATTGGCGTACATTTCCGGCTTGAGCTTGAAGTCACGGTTAGCGAACTCAAGTCTAACCTTCGTGGTACGGGTTTTTTCTTCGAGAACCGGTGCGATCCAAGTGACCTTGCCGGAAAACGTTTGGCCGGGAAAATAAGACAGGGCGATGGTCGCTCTCTGCCCCAAGCGAATATTGCCAAGCTCGTACTCGTAGATATCCGCGTTCACCCAAACCGCGGAAAGATCGGTGATGGTATACAGCTCTTTATCCGGCATGACTTTCATTCCCTGCACTGCCTCCCTCTTGATCACGAAGCCGCTTGAGGGTGAGTAAAAAGTGAGAGTCTTGGTGAGTTGACGGGATCTTTGCAGTTCCTGAATCTGCTCATCGGAAATGTCCCAAAGGCTCAACCGGCGCCGTGTCGCTTCCAATAGCGACGCCGATCCCGCGCGGATCTCCTGGAGCGAACTGACGGCGAGCGATTCTCTCGCCTGGAGCGCCAGCAAATATTCCTCCTGGGTGGCGACCAGATCGGGGCTATAAAGAGTGAATAGCGGTTGCCCCTTTTCCACCAGTTTGCCGGTGTAATTGACGTAGAGTTTTTCGATCCAGCCCTCGACCTTGGTGAAGACTTGCGCCACCTTGGTTTCGTCGTAGGTGACGATCCCCACGGTTCTGATTTTCTTAACTAAGGGCCGGAGCTCCGCCACCGCGGTGCGGATGCCGACCAGCTGCTGCTTTTCAGGACTTACGTTGACGCTACCTGACGGCATGTCGTGCCCTGCCATGGCGTCGTTTCCCGTCTTCATGTCAGTTGACTGCGACGATGTAGACGCAGTCGAGTGGTCGGCTGGTTTATTGCTCTGTCCGTTCCAATAGCCGACGGCGAATACGCCGACAATGATGACTAGAACTGCGAGAATTTTTACCGTTTTCATTAGCTCACTCCGTTCGTGAAGCACCCGGCGCTTAGCTCCTACTGCAGTTCCTTGCCGACAACCCGCTCCAAATCGGCGAGGTTCTGCATGAACCCCACCGTCGCTTTGTAAAATCCCATCCTCGCCTCGCGCAGCGCACGCTGGGCTTCCAGAAGTGAAACAAACTCCACCCGCCCAGACTGATAGGCGGCCATAGCCGACCTGAACGACAGCTCGGCCTGAGTTAGCAGACCCTCATTGTAAAGAGTTATCGATCGCCTTGCGGCTTGAACTTTCACCTGCGACTCCGCCACTTCTCTCAGAGTCATATTTCTCATCACATCTCGGTTCGCGCGTGCGGCGCGAATCTCCGCGAGGCTTTCCTCGACTTCATGGTTGCGTCTGGCGATGGTCCATGGCGAAAAAGGAATGGTGATGTTGACCATGGCGCCATAGCGCTCTTTCTTCATGTCCGTCGGCATCCTCATGTAATCCCACCCCACCATGAAGTCGGGGAACTTTCGATTTCGCTCTGCCAGTTCGTAGATTCTTTCGCTCCGCCCGATCTCTTCTTCCACGCCTTTCAGCTGTGGGCGATGAGTCAACGCCAACTCATCGAGACCCGACAGATTCAGATCCGCGCTTGGCGCCGCGAGGTCTGCCGGTAGCTGCAGCGCCGATAGCGGCGGCCGAAACATGGCGCTGTTCAACTTTACTTGGGCCGCGTTACTCTCTGCTTCGACATTGATGAGTTGATTCATGATCTCGCTCTGTTCCAACAGCGCCTTGAAAACATCTTGTTGAGTTACTCGGCCGACCTGATAGCGAGCCTCGGTGGCACGGATGACGATCCGCATGATGTCCAACTGTTCGCGCAGAATCTCGCCGGCCTTTTGCGCCATAAAAAGTTCCGCGTAGGCCATCTTGACCAGAGAGATAATCTCTCTTTCCTTGGCGCGCAGCTCCTGTTCGGCGACTCTGGTCTCCTGTTGCGCGATTTGCTCCTTCAACCCGAGCTTGCCAAAAAACGGCAACTTCTGGCGGATACCGATCGAGTTGGTATCGGACTTATTGAAGCTCGTGGGATTTGCTAGCGGCACCCCAAAAAGTTGGAGAGCAATTTCAGGGTCCTCCAGATACGGCGCCTGCTTGGCTCTGGCCGAGACCACGTCAAGGCGCTGTCTCAACAACTGAATCTCGGGGTTTTTTTCTACCGCTTCTTGAACGGCCTCCGCGAGTTTCAATTGAGCGTTGGCTTCCGAACCCCAGGTCGAAGACGACAGGAATGGGCCCAACACCATAGCGAAAAGCAGTTTGACCAGAATCATACGAGCTTTGGTCATAAGTCCTCCGAACGAGCTCCTGAAGAAAAGCCGATGCTGTTACGTCACGCTAACTAAAAAACCCAATAATTGAAATCGATCCTTGGCTTCAAAAACCAACGAACACGGCTGTGCAAACGAGCGGAGATCTACACGCGCAGAACGTGATAGAGGAAAGTGAGGGGAAGCTTGGAATGAAACTCAGAAGCGCTGGCTCTACGAAAAACGGCTGTCGTGGCGAAATTGCTTTTGCTCTCTGTTAGGTAAAATACCGCCTGGCATATTACTTTAGCCAACGACAAACTCGTTGACGGATACGAAATTCGGTCGTGAAGTATATATTGGCAAAGCGGATTGGCGTCGTGATCCGAGTCTTGGCAAGGATTTTCATCCGTTGCCATTTTATTGACTGAGGAATCGTGTTGGAGTTTCGAAAGACTGTTGAGCTCGGGACAAGCGTAGCCCAGTGACGAGAAGAGAAAAAAGAAACCCAGGCTGTAGGCAATAAGCCGCTTGGTCATAATTTGCTTTTCCTTGAAATGAGGAGAGCAATAGCCATGCCGTAAGATTTTACAATATTTGTTTGACTCAACTCGATCACTTATTACCTATCAATCCGGTCTATTCAAGACCCTACTGCGAATGTTAAATAAACGAAGCCACGTCGCGGGCGGGGTTTCGACCCCGCCCGCGACCAAAAGGGGATACTCGCCCCTCGTGGAAGCCCCAGTTATTGGACACTCACTTCGCTTCCGAGGCCATTTGCCGATGAGATTCTACCATACTCCGGTTCTCCGCCGCAGCCTGCTCATAGATCCGCACCAGACCTTGGCAATGGCTGATTAGACTCGCGGCTTGCTTGCCATAGAGATTTTTATTCGCCTCGTATTGGGCAAGCAGTTTTTTATGCTCCGCAGCCTTTGCCTGCATATCTTTGGCGGCATCCTCATAATGCCTTGCCAAACTTTCGTGATCGCCACGGGTTTTGGCGCTTTGCACCGCTTGGGTCATGTCCATCGGATGCGGATTGATTGTGCAGGAACCCAATAGGCCGAGAATCGCTACAAGCGCGAGAGATATTAATGTTTTCATGACGTCCTCCTTATGTTTGAAATATGCGTAAATAATATTGCAGCATACTCTTGTTGGAGCGAAGACCGTTGGGTCATCTACCGACAAGAAAAGACCCGAAGCAAAAGGCTGTTTAGCTAGATGCGAAGGCTGGAGAAAGAAAGATAGAGAGGTGGATCTGACGGCTCGGCAGGCGGCAAGCCTCTTGTGAAAACATTCCTGAGGAGATTTTTCCTATGACCGTCTGCCAGGCTTTTCAAAACAAAAAAGTCATTCGCAGAGAGCGTGAGCGCAGCCGTGACGCGGTGAAATTGCGGCGACGACGCAGGACCAGCCAAAACCTCGGTTTGATACCCGAAGTCTGGACAGTCGATTTGTGTCGGCGCATGGCGCGACCGCGAGAGATCTAACTGAAGTCCATCGTGCAGGTCGTCCGCGGACATACTCTGCTCGACACTCGCCGGTTCATCCTCATGACAACAGCGTAACAGTGCCCACGCCGCGTTGTAATAAAGCAGCATGGATGCAAGGAACGTGGCCAGCAAAGTTTTCAGATGATAACGATTCATACCTGAGATTGGAGACAGCACGAATTATGCCACCACGATTGTAGAGCCAAGTTCGTCGAACTCGATAATTATTCTTCTCGCTATTGCGAGTACACGGTTGGAATATTTGCAAATGTGCGAACAATTCTACGGCACCGTTAATCTCCCGAAGAAAGTTTGGCATGAGCCGTCGCGTCCGAACCGAGTGGCAAAGACGGTTCATTTGGAAGCACTCCCTGACGCAAAGCTTCAGCATATCCGCTTTGGAGAAACCGAATAAGCGCAATCCACAAAAACATTAAGCCCACACAAATGAAATGAACGTAGGTCCTGTAGCCGACCAGTGACGAGAAACTCACTAGCAGAATTATAAAACCGGCGCTCGCATCGCCGGCTCTTTCGACTACGACATCGAGAAAGGTCTTGATCGCTTTTTTTACGTTGGCAGGTACGGCCATATAGATGATCTCCATGCTGCTTCGATGAATGCTGTTGCGCAGCGCGGCATCGGCGATTCGAGTCAGCGCAGCGGCAATTAGACCGGGCCAAATCATGATCGCCAAAGCGCCCGTCAATAGTGTAACCGGAGTCACATAAAGGCTCGCACTGAGACCCAGTTTGCTCAATGCCTTGCCGGTAAGAATCAGCTGAGAGAATAACGTCGCCACGCTGAGCCAGCCATAATAAGAGCTGAAAAAAATCGCCAGCGCCGATTTGGACGGGTAACTTGCTTTGGCCGCGGTCTTAAGCTCGAAGTCGAACAGCGTCGAAACTACGACCGACACGAGGATTACCGCGGCTATCGTCTTTAGATACCGGGAATCTGCTAGCCTCGCGAATACATTTTCCGCAGTGCCCGCTTCGGTTTCATTCGTGTTCACCACGCCTTTCTCAGGAGTCGTTTCTTTTAAGCGCCGCTGGGTCAGGAAGAGCAGCAGGGATGCTGCAAGGTAGATGCCCCCGACGACCCAGAGAAAGTGGTTGCTTTCAACCGATAGATGAAGCGTCCACTTAGTCGCGAACGCTGCAGCGGCCCCGCCGATCGTTCCGCCTGCGGTAAGCAGTCCGAATAACCGCTTGCCTTGGTCTGGATTAAATATTTGGTTGGCGAGCGTCCACAACTGGGCCACCGCGATAACGCTCACCATGGCGGACCAGATGTAAAACGCGTAGTGACTCCATGCGGGATCAATGTAGGTTAAAAGAAACCAAAAGCCGGCGATCATGAAGATAATGATCGCGTTGGTTGCCAAGATGAGCCTGACCAAGGAAACATGCGCTGTGTATCTCGTGTAGGTGGCAATGATAACTCCGGCGAAAACCGCAACCAGGATGTAAAGATACGGCAGTTCCGACACGGAATGGTGGCCGAGAAATATGCTATCGCGGAGAATCTTGATGAGATTATTGGCAGCGATAAGCAAGAAGAGAAGCGCGGCCATCACGCCTAAGCGGTACCCTTCTCCGGGTCGGATTCCGAAAGTACGCGACAGTCTTTGGATCAATGGTGCAAACAAAATTGCGATCCCTTATTCATCGCCAAAAATTCATCGGCGGGGGAGGCTGTCCGCGCCACCAATATAAACAAAAAAGTGTGCTAGTCCGCTCTGGTCGAATTACGCACTGTCAGTGGTGATGGAAGAAACGCACATGGGTCCAGCGGTCTTTTGATTTGACGCTCACCACGGCGGTGTCCCAATCCTTCAAACCTTTGATCGGCTCGCCTTTGAACAGCGTACCTTCTTTGGGATCTTTCAGAAACTTGAGCTCGCGCTCATGCTGGGCGCCGCCGTGATCCTTCACCGTCAACTTGACTTGAATGTCGCTGCGGTCAAGAGACTTCATTCCCTTATCGTAGAGATAAACTTTCGGCTCGCCGCTCTTATCGATCAGGAATTCCACATGCATTCCCTCGGCTTCTTGAACTAATCCATCATGGGGCGTTTTGTGTCCGTGACCTTTCGAGTCTTGATCGGCATTGGCCAGTCTAACGGTTGCAAATCCTAAGACTAGAAAAAACATAAACCATATTTTTCGAACAAACATTGAAGGATATCCTTTCTGTGTGCGACCGTGACGGTTATTTTTCATTGCCGTAAGGACCGTATTTTCTTCATGTCTCGGTCCTCCTTTCTTAATTTTCACTAAGACCAAAAATTTCTCCGCGTTCGATGGCGACCTGCCGTTCGAACACCTCTTCGTTTTCCCATCCGTACTTCAGATACAAAACCGGGACGACGATCATATTTAGAACTGTGGAAGTGAAGAGACCGCCGAGAATCACCTGTGCCATGGGCCGCTCCAGCTCCTTGCCGGCGAGATCGCCGAAGAGCAGCGGCAGGAGCCCAAAGGCAGCCGCCGCGGCGGTCATGAGCACCGGCGCCAGCCTTTCCTTAGACCCCTCGATCACAACTGCTTGTGGGGAAAGACCTTCAGCACGCAGATGACGGTAGTGGGTCACGAGTATGATGCCGTTTCTTGCCGCGATGCCGAAGACACTGATGAGCCCAATAAGCGAGGGCACGCTCATGATTCCTCCCGTAAGAAAGATCGCGATGACTCCGCCAATCAACGCTAACGGTAAATTCGCCATGATCAGGAAAGAAGCGCGCGCCGAATTAAATGCCTTGTACAGCAGCAGAAAGATCAGCACGACGGCAACCCCTCCATAAGACATCAAGATGCGAGTCGCCTGCTGTTGGCTTTCGAATTGCCCGCCGTACTCGACAAAATAACCCGACGGCAATTTCACCTGGCTGGCAATTCTTGCCTGCGCGTCGGCGATCACGCCGCCGAGATCGCGGCCGGCGACGTTCGCCTGCACCACGATCCGGCGTTGAACCCGCTCACGATTGATGAAATAGGGGCGGTTCTCCAAGCTTACTTCCGCCAGCTGACTGAGCGGCACCTTGACGCCGTTATGGCCATCGATCAGGACGCCGCGCATCGCTTGAGTATCCCGGCGCGAGGCTTCATCGAACCAGAGAAACAGGTCGAAGCTCTTCTGCCCCTCGATTACTTGCGAGATCGTCTCACCGTTGAATGCAATCTGCGCCGTCTCGAGGACGTGGCCAGGATTGAGGCCGAGCCGGGCCGCATGATCGCGATGGACGTTGATCCGCACTTCCGGCACGCGAATCTGCTGTTCGAGCTGGAGATCTTTGATCCCACTAATGCCAGCTAGAATCCCCTCGACCTGCTTGCCTTTTTCCAAGAGCTGATCCAAATTGCCGCCATAAATCTTGATGGCAATTTGCGCACGGATGCCGGACAGCACCTCATCGAGACGGTGCGCGATGAACTGGCCCAGATTGATTCCCACGCCCGGAATTTTTTCGAGGTCTTCTCGGATAGCGTGGATAAGCTCTTCCGGGTCGCGTTTGCCATAGCGCAACTGAATATCCATCTCCATGAAATTCGGCGGCATGGCGTCCTCGTCGAGCTCGGATCGCCCCGCGCGCTGCGAAACCGAGACCACTTCGGGATACTTTCTGAGCTTTTGGGTGATGATATAGCCGAGCCGCATCGACTCGTCCAGGGAAGTGCCGGGAAGACTCTGCGCGGCGAGAATAAAGTTCCCCTCGTGAAACTCCGGAAGAAATGACTGGCCCAGAAATGGAATGGTAACGACGCTGCCGATTAGCAGAACGAGAGCAAGCACGATAACCATTCCGGGCCGTTTAAGGGCGGGCAAGAGAAGTTTCTCGTAGCCGGATTTTAGCTTTCTTACCGTGACGCTCTCCTCCTCCTTATCGTTCTGCAGGGCCTTGTATTTAATCAAGAGAAAAGAGCAGAGAACCGGGGTGAGCGTGACAGAGACGACCAGGGAAGCGAAGATCGAGGTCGTAAAAGCAAGACCGAGCGGTGTGAAGATACGCCCTTCGACGCCGCTAAAGAAAAAGATCGGACCAAAGACGACGAGGATGATCAATGTGGCATAAACGATGGGAATTCTGATCTCGCGCGAGGCGTTGAAGATAACCTTTAAAGACGGCTCAGGATTTGGTTTTTGCCGGTTCTGCCGCAGCCGTCGAAAGATATTTTCAACGTCGATGATGGCGTCGTCTACCACCGCGCCGATGGCAACGGCCAGTCCTCCCAGCGTCATGGCGTTGATGCCGACACCGAACGCTTTCAGAATCAGGATGCCCATAAGCAAGCTGAGCGGCATGGCCGTAAGGGTGATGAACGAAGCGCGCACATTGAACAGAAAAAAGACCACTACGATGGTGACGACCACGGCGCCCTCGATCAGCGCCCGGCGCAGGTTTGTTACCGATGACTCGATGAAGTTGGCCTGTCTGAAAACCTGCGTATTGAGTTCAACTCCGGCGGGTAAGTTTTTGCGAATCTCGTTAAGCGCCTCTTCAACTTTATAAGTCACGGTAAGCGTATCGGCGCCAAAGAGTTTTGAAACCGTGCCGATAATCGCCGGCTTCCCCATGAAAGCGCTATCTCCTCGAGGAAACTCCGGCCCGAACTTTACTTGAGCGACTTGCTTCAGCGGAATGGGAACACCGTCTCTTGCGGCGATGACAGTCTTCTTGAGACTCTCGAGGGAAGCAATTCTGCCGACTCCCGTGACGACATATTCCTGTCCGGAAACGACGTTGAATCCGCCCGGCACGTTACGGTTGGTCTCCTTCAATGCCTCAACGACCTGCTTCACGGTTATGTTGTACTGGAGCAGCTTCGGCGAGGAGAGCAAAATCTGATACTGCTTCGGCCCCGGACCCATACACACGACAGAGGCGATCCCAGGGATAGCGAGTATGCGGTTGCGGATGTCCCAGTCGCAGAGCGTTCTTAAATCGAGGAGCGCCACCTTGTCGCTTTGCAGGGAAAACTTGATGAGCCAGCTCACCGCGGAGGTGATGGGCAGCATCACGGGAGACTCAGTCCCGGGAGGAAATTGCTCCTTCACTTCCTGGAGCCGCTCGTTGACCAATTGCCGCGCCTGAAAAATATCCGTTCCCCACCCGAAAACCACAATCACGGTAGACAATCCCGCCGATGATTTGGACCGCACCAGGTCGACTCCCGGCGTGCCGTTGACCGCCGTCTCGATGCGAAATGTGATCAAAGTCTCCACGTCCTCCGGCGATAGGCCTGGCGATTGGGTCTGGATCACGACCTGAGGTGGGGCGAATTCCGGCAGGACATCGAGGGTCATGCGTTGAACGACAAAAACGCCTGCAAGCAGGACGATCACATAAGCAGTGATGACCAGTAACCGGTTCTTCAGAGACGATTGGATAATCCAATTGAACATGAGTCGGTGCTCCTTTAATTAATGGCCGTGGCCGCCCAGAGCCGTGCCACCCTCGCGCGCCATCAACGATTTGGTGTAGACCTGCTGTTTGCCGAGAGTCACCACACGCTCTCCGGGCAACAGGCCGCTCTTCACTTCCGCGAACCGGTCGTCTCTAGCGCCCAGAACGACGTCCGCGCGGCGGTACCCACCCTTTTCCTCGACGAAAACGAAGCTTGCTCCTTCCGTCGTGATGATCGCGTCCGCGGGAATGGCCAGCACTTCTTTGCCCCCGCCGACCACTGCGTCCATGTCGGCAAAGAGATTTGGTTTTAGCGTTCCGCCACGGTTGGCAACCTCCACCCAGAGATGAATCGTGCGTTTCTGCGGATCGATCACCGGACTAAACCTCGCTATTTTTCCACTCAAGACCTCCCCCGGATACGCAGCCAGACGGATTCTCACCTGCTGACCGACTTTGAGATGCGGCGCCGCATCTTCAAAGGCGTCGCCTTCGACAAAAACAACGGAGGGGTCAAAAATCTTAAACATGACTTTGTTGGGCTCGACGGTCTCTCCCAAAACGACACCGCGCTCGGCGACAACGCCGTTGAGAGGCGACAGGACAGCGAAAGTCGAGACGGATTTTTCCGCCCGGGCCTTCTTCACCGCACTCTCGGGAAGGCCCAAAAGAATCAGTTGCTGCGTGAGTCCGTCAATTTCGTTGAGGACGGTTTGGTGCTGGTTTTGCGCTGCGATCAGCTCTTTTTGCGCCGCGATCTTGCTCTCCACAAGCCGTTGGACGCGGTCAAGCTCAGCCTTGTGCAGGACGAGCTTATTTTCCGCCTGGATAAGATCGACTTGCAGTTTCTGAATCTCAGCGCTCTGAATCTCCGCCAGCCGCTGGCCTCTTTGGACGGTATCGCCCACCTGGAAAAAAAGCGCCGCGATCTTTCCTGAAACACGACTGCTGACCTGAGCTTCTTTGTCCGGATGCGGCTTCACCACACCGCTGATACGGATAACGTTTTCAATCGGCCGGAGATCGGCAACAACTGTCTTTAAACCGATATTCGCCTTCTCCTCGGCGCTAAGCTTCAATCCTGCCGTCGCTGCTTTTCCTTCGTCATGGCCGTCGCTCTTTCCTTCCTCGTGGGCGTGAGGGGCGGCCTCGTCTTGAGATTTGGCGGCGGCGGCCGGAACCTTTTCATGAGACGTCTCCCCGTTCTTGCCTACCCGCCCTGTCACCCTGCCCAACCAAAAAGCGCCCAAGAGAAGTAAAACCAAAGCGAGAGAAAAGACGATCTTCTTGTTGCGCATAATTTGCTCCTTACTCGATTCCGGCCTGAAATTTTAGTTCAGCCAGAGTAAAATTATAGTTCGTCAGCGCATCGATGAATTTCGTCCGGGCCTCGATCACCTGGTTCTGAAATACGATCGCGTCCGCCAGGTCGATGGCGCTTTCTTGATACGCTCTTTGATAAAGGGCGAGGCTTTCGTCGAACCTTTTCATCGCTTCCTGTGGATAGAGCGCGATCTCTTTTTCACTCAATTTGAATCTTTCATAAGCAGCCCGAAGGGCTTTGACAGCAGACTGGCGCAAATTGACATAGTTGATGTTGGCGATGCTCTTGCGGGCCAGGGCCTGACGCATCTCCCCCTGGCGCCGGTCAAAAAAAGGAATGGGAATCGAAATCTTTCCGCCCACGATGTTGTCCTTGTCGTCTTTGGCGTAAAAGGCGCCGATCTTAATGTTGGGGATTCTTTCGGCTCTGGTAAGGAGATCTTCGGCTTCGGCAATTTTTCTCTTCTGGTCGAAGGCCGCCAGGTCTGTCCTCCTCTCTACCGCTTTCACCAACTCATCCAGGGAAAGGGGAAAGGATTGGCGCGGCAAACTGCTGACCAGGTCAACTTTTTCGTCGGTTTCGATCACCAGCTCGCTTTTCAGACGGAAAAGGAGTTGCTCGTATTCCCTCTGAAGAGTGATTAAGTCGCTCTTAGACCGGTTCAGCTCAAACTCGGCAACGATAAGCTGAACTGCCGGGATGTCGCCCAAGGCCAAGCGAGTCTTGGACGCTTCATAGAGGCGGCCTCTAAGATCGTCGAGTTGTTCGGCTTGTCTGATTTTCTCTCGAACATTTGAAAGCTTGAGAAAAATCTCCGCGATGCGGAAGCGAAGAATCCGCTCGAAATCGGTTATCTCGAGTTTAACCTTCGCCAGATTCCTATTAGCCGCTTCGCGGCGATGTTGGGGCTGGCCGGCGATCTCAAATTCCTGTGAAAAGGTGACTCCGCCTTGAGGTACGTTTCGATTGGAAATCTCTGAAGATTTTTCAAGGCGGCGATTCGATACGTCGCCCTCCAGCTCTGGATTGTGTTGGAGAAGAAGATTGGCCCGAATCTGCCTTCCTTCGGCTATGCCCAATTCTTCTTTCTTCGCTTGCAAATCAAGATTGCGGTCCAGGGCGATCTTCACGGCCTGTTCCAAATTCAGCTGCATGGGCTCCGCCCCGAAGGACGAAGTCAGGACCAGGAGCCACACTCCTTGGAAAACGGAAAAAGTCTTGATCCAAAGTGAATTCGCCATAACCCAACCTCTTAGCTGTCAAAGATTTGTCGACGTATTGCCGAATGCACCGATAGACGCGCAAACAGCAACCTTTGCCGCAAAGTTAAACGGGAAGAACGAAACTGAAGCTAAGCGAGTGAGTTAGATCCGAAGAACAGAAAGAAGCAGATGACGAGAAAAAGTTGGCGAACGATTTGGCCCGGGAGGTCCGATGCCGCGTGAACTCACGGTAGAAAACTGGCAATGGAATTGCTGACCGAGGTGGTCGGCGTGAACGGCCGCTCTGCGATCGGTGCTGAGGGAAACACGCGAACTCAGAACGAACTCGCCGAAAACGTCGGGGCAATGAATTTTGCTCTTATCGGAGCTTGAATGATGCGACGAGGAATCGGCGTCTTCGTGATGGCTCGAATGGCCATTCGAGCCATCACGGTGCCCGCCGAACCCGACCGCGAGATCGCGGCATCCCTCCAGCGCCCAGAGAACCCCGGCATGGAAAACCGACAAGCAGATGAGGATTACGATAACGCGCTTCATGACAACAGGCTTGGAGTTTGCCTCGCTCGTTGGCGTTTTTCAAGTACCAGATTTTAGTGGCCGGGTGGCGAGCAGAACCAAGCCGAGGGCCATCAACAGCAAACTAAACCACTGCGCTTCGGACAAACCGAAACCGATCTGCGGATTGATGCGCCAGAACTCGACGATGAAGCGCGACAGTCCGGCGAGAATCAAGTAAAGCCAAGCGAGGGTTCCCGGCGCGAGCTCTTTTTTTCGTAACGCCCAAAGAATTCCAAACACCAACACGCTCTGCAAGAACTCGTAGATCGGCGTCGGATGCACGAGCACGCCGGGCGCGTACGGAATGCCGCTGTTAGGATCGGCCCAACCGACGATCGCGTTGGTATAAGCCACGCCCCACGGCACATCGGTCACCGCGCCCCAATCGCCGTCGCCGGCGACGTGGCAACCGATGCGCCCCACGCCGTACGCCAGCGCGAGCGCCGGCGCGCCGATATCGACACCGACGAGCCAGGGAATTTTATTTTTCTTGACAACCCAACTGGCCGCGGCGGCGCCGCCGAAAAATCCGCCGTACCAGGTAAAGCCCGCGCCGGTGAAAATATATTTCCACGGCGACGCGAGAAAACCTTGCCACTCCTCGGCGATGAAAAGAATGCGCGCGCCGAGGAGACCGCCGATGGCCGCGGCGAAAACCATGGTGGAGGCAAGTTCCGAGTCGTATCGATGACGCCGCAACTCAGCGCTCACCGCCCACGCTGCGGCGAGCGCCGCCAGCGCCATGAAGGCGCCGAAACTGTAAACCGTCAACGGGCCAAATTGAAAAAGAATCGGATACATCGAGCTTGCTGAGTGGGTCGCGGTTAATTTAACAAGCTCTAGCAGATCGCTTGGCGAAATGCAGCACTAGCGAAGATTCTCGCCGGCGTACACGACGTCAACGCTGAGCGCGCCCGCTTCGCCGATCCGTAAGCTCTGCCGGCGCACACCCAAACGTTCGTGCCAGATTTCCATGTCATAGACTCCCGCCGGCAGCGCGTCGATATGAAAAAAGCCGCGCTCATCGCTCACGGCGAAATACGGACTATCGCTCACGACGATGGCGGCGCTCATCCAAGTGTGCAGGACGTCGCAGTTGATTTTCACCACGCCGTCGCGATCGAGCCGTTTTATGACCTGGCGCCATTTCGGCAGGCCAACATTGAACAAAGTCGCGCTGCCCAAGCGTGCGTGCACGGTGTGGAGAATCGGATCGCTGTTCTTGAGCAGCAATTCGCTGCCGACCCCGGCCACTTGAACATGCGGCGCGAAGGCACAGCGCCGGTTGTCGAGCACCAATTCGCTTGGCAGAACCACTGCGGGCCGATCGCTTGGGTGAAGAATCACCACGCCATTTTTAACCCCGCCGTCGCGCCCCACCAGTAATGTTTCGTTGGCAACCGATGCGCCGCAGTACCCCCGGCTTTTGAAAACTGGCAGCGCCTTCGGCTTTGAGTAACCGCCCTCTAAAATAAGTCGCCCGCTGACCGTCCCACCGGCAACAGCCGCCGCCGCGTTTTGTATCCACATGCCAGCGAAGACCGCCAACAGCGAAGCAAAAGCAACGGTGGAAAATTTATCTAGCGCAATCACAGCAAACCTTTTTACGTTTTGTGAATCCTAACATCTCCGCGCTTATTGTCACCACTGGTTTTCTCTGTTAGTTGATTTCACCGTGCGTGCCGTCATTCAAAGAGTCGCGGAAGCTCGGGTTACCGTCGGCGGCAAGATCGTCGGTCAAATCGGTCCGGGGTTGTGCATTCTGCTCGGCGTGAGCAAGGAAGACAGCGAAGCCAACGCCAACGCGCTCGCCGATAAAATAAAGAACCTGCGCATTTTCGCAGACGAGCGAGGAAAAATGAATCGCTCTTTGCTCGACACCGCGGGCGAGGTACTGGTGGTCGCGCAGTTCACTTTGTACGGCGACTGCCGCAAAGGCAATCGTCCATCGTTCACCGACGCCGCGCCGCCGGCCGAGGCTGAAAGGCTCTACGAATATTTCTCGGCGCGGCTGCGTGCCGCCGGTATCAAAGTTGCCAACGGCCAGCTTCAAGCACATATGCAAGTCGCACTGGTCAACGGCGGCCCGGTGACCTTGGTTTTGGAATTTTAAATCATGCACGTCGTTCTCTTTGAACCGGAAATTCCGCCCAATACCGGCAGCGTCGCGCGCCTGTGCGCCGCTACCTTAACGCCGCTTCATTTAATCGAACCGCTGGGCTTCAAGATCGACGACAAGCATCTCAAGCGCGCCGGCCTCGACTATTGGGAGTTTGTCGATCTCCATGTGCATAAATCCTGGGAAGATTTCTTGAGCGAAGCGAAACTGGGCCGGCTGCTCTATTTCAGCAAGAAAGCGCAATGCTCGTACACCTCGGTCCGTTACGATGAGAATGATTATTTGGTCTTCGGTCCCGAAACCCGCGGCTTGCCCGAGCCAATGCAGGTAGCCAACGCGGAACATTCCTTGCGCATTCCGATGATGGGCAGCGGCGTCAGAAGTTTGAATCTTTCCAACGCGGTTTCCATCGTGCTTTACGAAGCGCTGCGCCAGTTAGGAAAAACATAATTCTGGTAAAGGCCTTGACGCTAAGGAAGTTTATGGTTATCTATCGGCAACTATTACGCATCCGAGGGGGAGTTTCTTATATGAGGACCGGGGCCGCACCTATCCGCCCGCGAACGTTTGTTTATGCTTTCGCGTTCATCTTCTTCGCCTCTACCAATTTAATTACCCATGGTTTGGCCGCGGAACCCGCGGCCGCCCCTGCCGGTGTATCATTTAATTTGATCCTGCCCTTCAAGGATCTAACCGTAGGCCAGGGACAAGAGGCGACGATGGACGCTGAGGTGGTTAACCGAACCAAAGATCCCGTCGAAGTGAGTCTGCTGATCGAAGGTGTGCCCACCGGTTGGGATATTAATTTCAATTCGAGATACCCAAGTTTTCCGGTGCGCTCGGTGATGGTCCAAGGCGGCGATCAAACCTCGAATAAATCGACCACCCTTGAGCTCAAAGCAAAAATCCCTGAGAACACCAAGCCGGGCACTTATCCCATCAAGATCACCGCCAAAGATACCAAGGGAGCGACCCAGTACATCGAAACTATCAGTTATCGAGTGAGTTCCAAGAAGATTGAAACTGGCGGCCTCAAGCTGAGCAGCCAATACCCCGTGCTCAGCACCGGCTCGGGCCAGACGCTAAAATTCACTGTCGATCTCAAGAACGAAACCAACAAAGCACTGCCGACTTCTTTGGTTGGCCAAGTACCCCAAGGCTGGACTGCACGCTTCAAACCGCAATTCGGCGATCAGCAGATTTCTTCGATTCAGTTAAAAGAAAACGGCTCGGAGACTCTCAGCGTCGAGATCGATACGCCGGCCGCCGCCGAGGCCAAAGAATTTCCCGTGACCATTCAGGCGCGCGCCGGGGCGTTCGAAGCCTCCACCAGCATCAAGGTTTCGCTCAAGGGCACCCAAGATCTAAAAATGGGATCCCTCGCCGGCACGCTCAACGCATCGTTGACCGCCGGCACGAAAAACCCCATTGATTTTGTCGTCGGCAACGCCGGCACCGCGCCGATCCGTAACCTCGGCTTCGTCACCAAAAAGCCCAGCGACAAATGGACCGTGGAGTTTAAGCCCGACAAAATCGACGCCTTGGGTCCCGGCGAAGTACGCCAGATCAAGATGGAAATTTTGGCGCCGGAGCGAACCATCGCCGGCGATTATCTGATGACGTTGACGGCGAATTCCGCCGAGGTCACCAAATCGGTGGAATTTCGTGTGACCGTTTTCACGCCGACGATTTGGGGCTGGCTCGGTTTCGGCATCGTCGGTTTAGTCGTCCTTGGTTTGGCCCTGGTATTTTTCCGCTTAGGTCGTAGATGAGCCCAGTCGTTGAAACCAAAGACTTGAGCAAACGTTACCGCGAGAAGCTCGCGGTCAATTCGCTCAGCCTGACGGTCCAAGAAGGCGAAGTCTTCGGCTTTCTTGGCCCCAATGGCGCCGGCAAGACGACGACAATTTTAATGCTGCTCGGTCTCACCGAACCGACCTCCGGACAAGTCGCGGTCTGTGGTTTCGATCCGAGCCGGCAGTCTCTCGACGTCAAGCGGCGCGTCGGCTACCTGCCGGAAAATCCCGGCTTCTACGACGACCTGAGCGCGCGCGAGAATCTGCTTTACATGGCCAGGCTGAACCGCATTCCGGAAGAGGAAGCGCGCCGGCGCACCGCCGAAGTGCTCGATCAAGTGGGTCTCGCCGACGATGGCCGCCGCCTGGTTAAAGAATTTTCCCGCGGCATGAAACAGCGGCTCGGCATCGCCGAAGTTTTGGTCAAGAAGCCCACGGCGATCATTCTCGACGAACCGACCTTGGGCATCGATCCCGACGGCGCCATCCGCATCCTCGAGCTGATCAAGAATTTGAACCGCGAGCATGGCCTCACCGTGTTGCTGTCGTCGCACCAGTTGCAACAAGTGCAGCAGATCTGCAACCGCGTCGGCATCATCGTCAGAGGCAAGCTCATCGTCCAGGGTAAAATGGACGATCTCGGCAAAGCGATCCTCAAGGAACGCCAGTGGAATTTCCTTCTCGAAGTGGCCGGCAGCTCCGATGGCGTTGAGCGCGAGTTGCAAAGCATCGGCGGCGTTGACGATGTCGAGAAACGCGCCCATGGCTGGTTTCTGCGCTGCACCCACGACGTCAGGACCGAAGTCGTGGAGATGGTCGCGCGCCGAGGTCTTAAGTTGCTCCAGCTGCGCTCGGAAGATCCGACGCTGGAAGACATCTATCTAAAATATTTCCGTGAGGCATAAACCATGACCGTGGTGTTTTGGAAAGAATTGGCCGACCACTTCAGCAGCCGCCGGTTTATGATCTTGTTGGCCCTCATCATCCTGTCGGGACTTTGGGCGACCTACGCCACCGGCCAGGCGATCCGGCAAAACACCGACACGGTGCCCTCGCAATATGTTTTCCTGCTCCTGCTCACCTCCAGCGGCGAAACACTTTTTTCCCTGGCGACGTTTCTTGGCTTCTTCGGTCCGCTGGTGGGAATTACCCTGGGATTCGACAGCATCAGCGGCGAGTACGCCCGTGGCACCTTGAGCCGCGTACTCTCGCAACCGATCTATCGCGACAGCCTGATCAACGGCAAGTTTTTCGCCGGACTGACCACCGTGGCGGTACTTTGGGGATCCATCCTGCTGTTGGTCATCGGCCTGGGAATCACGCTATTGGGATTTCCGCCCAACGCTGAAGAGCTTTGGCGCATGCTGATTTTTACCGTGGTTGGGGTCTTCTATGTCGGCTTCTGGCTCGCCCTGGCGATGCTTTTTTCGCTGCTGTTTCAGAAAACCGTCACCGCGGCGCTGGGGTCGCTTTCGGTATGGCTGTTCTTATCCCTATTCGTGTCGGTCGTCAGCGGCGCCATCGCCGGACTCGTGGTTCCCGACGCGACTACTCCTGAGGCGATCGCGCGCCGCTCGGATGTTGAAAATATCGTCGGCAGAATTTCGCCGAGCACGCTATTTAACGAAAGTGTCGGCATCCTGCTCAATCCCGCCGCGCGGGTCTTCGGCATGGCGCTACAGAGCCAAGCTGAAGGCATCCTGCCGACTCCCCTGGCACTGGGCCAAAGCTTAAACTTGATCTGGCCGCATATCACAACCATGTTCGGCCTGGTCGCCGTCTGCTTCGGCATCTCCTACATCATCTTCATGCGCGCCGAAATTCGCGCTTAGAATCTTTTCGTCAGATCCATTCTCTATAACCGCAACGGCGATCGGTCCGCTGCGTATTCTGTTCCCATCGGCATCGTTGAGCGACGGTCCACGACAACGACGAATGTTCGCCCTGGAGCAATAATTTCAATTGTAATTGTTGATATGTAAATGAATTATGATAATTTGAAAAAAACTTTTCACCCGCAGATCCACTCTGGGAGGTTTCATGGCGTATCAAGATCTTCGCGAATATGTGGCAACCCTTGAGAAGCACGGCAAACTCAAACGGGTCAAAAAAGAAGTCGATAAGGATTGGGAGATCGCCGCGGTCTGCCGTCAGCTGTTTCAGAAAATTCCACCGCAAAAGCGCCCCGCGCTGATTTTCGAGAACGTCAAAGGATTCAAAATTCCGGTGGTCGCCGGCGTGCTCGGCGCGTCGAGGGAGATATATGCGCTCGGCCTGCAGACCGAAACGGTCGAAGGCATCAACCGCAAATGGGACTATGCCCTGGGCAATCCCGTTGCGCCGCGCATGGTTTCGGCCAAAAATGCGCCATGTAAAGAAAACATCCTGCACGGCAAAGATGTCGACATCACCAAACTGCCGGTACCGACTTGGACCGTGGGTGAAGATCCCGCGCCGTTTTTTACTTCGCCTTATCTGATCACCAAAGACCCTGAAACCGGCGTGCGCAACGTCGGCACCTATCGCATGCAAGTCAAAGGGCCGAACAAGACTGGGCTGTTGATCGGTAAGCGCCAGGATATGGCTTGGCACATGTACAAAAACAACGACAAAAACAAGCCCACACCGGTGGCTGTCGTAATCGGCGCCGATCCGTCCATCGGCTATGTTTCGGTTTCAAAGATGTCGGACGCGTTGGATGAATTTGCCGTGGCCGGTGCGCTACGCGGTGCCCCGGTCGACATGGTGCCGTGCGAAACCATACCGCTCGAAGTTCCGGCCACCGCCGAG
>Ga0137461_1000006_pt1 | contig 39002 bp, 31 predicted proteins | sample EasRivERMGT746_2_FD_104650 | JGI IMG/M metagenome (GOLD analysis project Ga0137461, IMG submission 104650) | Soil microbial communities from meander-bound floodplain in the East River, Colorado, USA - East River MetaG ERMGT746_2 | ecosystem: Environmental > Terrestrial > Soil > Floodplain ... | reverse complement strand
TCATTCATCGCCGCGCATTTCTTCCGCAACCTTTGTGGCTGCTTCGAGGTGCGCCGGGTTGAGCGTGCCGATGACCAAGGCATCGATAAACGGCTGGTTGAGCACGAACCCGATAGCTGGGCGGGCTTCCAGATGACCACTGAATAGCCCTTTGATCGCGAGCACGCCCAACCCTTGATCATGCGCCTGGGCGAGAGCATCAGCCAGCACCGATTCTTTTTGACTGAAGGGCGCCATCACGATATCGCAACTACGCGCGGCTTCCAGGATTCCAGCTTTGGTTTTTGCGGAGATACCGACTGCGCGGGCTTTGCCGTTTTGCTTGAGACAAGCAAGCGCTTCGAGCGCGCCGGTTTGAGTTAAGATTTCAACGTCGCGGCCGTCCGAGTGGAGCAATAGAATATCAATATAGTCTGTCCTAAGCCGGCGCAGGCTCGCCTCGACGCTGGCGACGATGGCGGTCTCAGAAAAATCATGGGCTGAGCGGCCGTTCTCATAGGTCTCGCCACATTTGCTACAGAGCACGATCTCATCGCGATGCTTTTCAACCAGCGCGCCAAGCCGCTGTTCGCTGTCGCCGTAGGCCGGCGCCGTGTCGATAAGATTGACGCCAAGGTTTAAAGCCGAGTCGAATAGCGCGACAACTTCTTCGTCTGATGGCAATGCGAACCGTGCCGGATATTTAACATCCGTGTTCCTACCGAGTTTAGTGGTGCCGAGGGCGATTGGAGAGACGGCAAAACCCGTGCGGCCTAATTGACGGCGAACCATTCGGCATCCTCCCAGGGATAGCGCGCTACGGCTGGCGTCGGCCATGGCGGAGTTTCATCGTATCCTTCCGGCGCCTTCAGATCGAGCTCAAGAATATCGAAAACCTCTTCAGCCAAAACGGGCGCCATCGATAATTTCGTCGGCCAGGCAACCACTATGCCCGATGCCGCTCGATGGGCATGAACTCCGCTTGGCCGCCGGCTCGCCGCCGTACGCGCTTCCGCCCGCACCGCGCGATAGATGGCGATCTCGGCGCGCGCTAAATCGAGGCGCGGCAACCATCGGCGGATTTCGATTAACGCCACCGCTCGGGCTGCCGCGAGGTTTTTTTCATGGGTAAGCCGCTCGGCGATTTCGCCACCGATTTGCCAAATTCCCGGCACCGGAGTCGTGATCGTGAGGCCAGTCTTGCCGCCGACAATGCAGTGACCGAAGAGCGGCGGCAGTTCGCCGCGTAGGAGCACCATGCCGAGCGGTCGGCTCTGCATTAGATCAGCGTTCAGGCCGGCTTTGCTCAAGAGATCGCCGTTACCGGCACCGGCCGCCAGCACCATGGCGCGCGGCTGGAGCAAAACATCGCCGACCCGGACTCCATCGGCGGCGAATTCAATCGCCGCGCCGTTGTAGAAAAAAATGAATCCTTTTTGACGCGCGGCTAAAGCTCTCAGGAACGAACCGGTAGCGATCACCGGCTCGGCCAGAGAGTAGACCGCCAACGCGCAATCGCGGAGCGCCTCGGGCCACGCCGCTTTGGAGAGTTTTACCGGACGAGTGGCCAAGAGACCGGCGTTGGCGACGAAGCTCATAAAACCGAAAGACTGAAGCCGAGCGACGACCGAACCGCGTGGCAGCCAAAGATGACATTTGGTTGAAATTATCTGCGTGCCGGAGAGATCGGGTTCAATTGCGCCAACTAAACTCTGACGCCAGCGCTCGGGCATCGAGCTGGTGGCTCTCACTGCGGCGAAGTCGCGCACGCCGCGTAAAGCGTACTTGCCGCCGCCATGGATAATTCCCTGGGACTGAATGGTCTGGCCGCTTCCGAGGGCTTTCGACTCCAATACAATCGCGTGGTAACCGGCGCGGCGTAAACGGTCGAGACACCAAAGTCCGGCTGCGCCGCCGCCGAACACGAGGACATCTAAGCGCATTGGCGATCTGCCGAATCGCTGGCTGAGATTTTAGTCATGGCATCACGCGCGTCGTTTGGCGCTCAGGCCGGAAAAAGTTGTTGATCGACGATGTCGCAGATCACATGGCCGACGAGAATATGGGTTTCTTGAATGCGCGGACTGTTTTTGCCTTCGCCGGCGCGCAGCAGGTAATCGACCTTACCGACCATTTTTCCGCCGCTGCCGCCGGTGAGGCCGATGGTGGCGATTTTTAGCTGCTTACATGTTTCAATCGCTGCTAGCACGTTGGCGGAATTGCCGCTGGTGGAAATCGCCAGCGCGATGTCCCCAGCTTTGCCCAAAGCTTGCAGTTGTTTGACGAAAACCTGCGAGTAGTCGTAATCGTTGCCGATGGCCGTCAGCGCCGATGTATCAGTGGTCAGCGCCAACGCCGGCAGCGGCGGCCGTTCGATTAGAAAACGATTGGTGAATTCGGCGGCGATATGCTGCGCATCGGCGGCGCTGCCGCCGTTGCCGAAGAGCAAAAGTTTGTTGCCCGTCTTGAACGCCGCGACCACCGCGTCGATCGCCTGGGTGAGCGTGTCCAGATTATCGCGCAGGAAAGCTTGTTTGACGCGGATGCTTTCGTCGAACGCTTTGACAATGGCTTCTTTCATGCGCTTTTTTCGTAGTGCTTGGCCATTTGGCTTTCGACGCCGCGTTTGGCCAGCGCTTCTTGGAACCACTGGCGCACGATCAGCTCTTCATCGCCGTATTCGATTTGCGCGCCGCCTTTCTTGCGGTCGACGGCGCCTTGGTAGCGTTTGCTCACGCCTTGATATTTCTTGCTGCCAAAAGCGCGCAGAGCTAAATAGCGCGCCGGCCGGTTGCCGGCGTTGAAATGCTGATGCCACCAGTTTTCCGGCGGCACAACCATGCTGCCTTCATGCCATTGGTATTTCTTGATCGGCGCGCCGTCGGGCCAGATCAGTGAATAGCCTTCGCCGCCGAGAACGATCACATGGGCGCCGGCGCCGTGGCGATGGGCTTTCTTATATGTGCCCACGGGAAATTCCGAGATGTGGCAGGCGGTGGTGTTTTCCGACAGTTCGAATTTGATATTGCTGCCGCCGGCGCCGCGCTCATTGTAGGCCATGAGCTTAAATCCGCGCGCGTCGGGAACGAAGTTGGTCTCCCAAACATTGCCGGCGAACTTGAAGCCTTTGAAGTCGCCGGAGAACAGCGTCCCTTCGCCGTTGAAATAACCTTGACGGGCATCGAAACGATCGTTGAAGGCGAAGTCGTTGTGAAAGATGAAATCGAGATTATGCAGCAGGTTGATCATGGTCGGCGCGGTGGTGACCGCGAGATAGCGCGCCGGCTCGCTGCCGCTGCCGTTGTAAAGCTGGTGCCAAGTGTTTAACGGCGGCGAGAACAGCGAACCCGATTGCCATTCAAAAGTTTGCTTCTGGTTCTCGTGGTTCCAAACCGTCGTGGCGCCGCTGCCGCTGATCACGTAAATGGTTTCTTCGAACAGTTGGCGCTGCGGTTTGAGGCTTTTTCCCGGCGCGATCTCGCACATATAGCAGTTGTTCACCTGCCCCGCGCCTTCCATTTGCAAGAACGCGCCGTTGCCGCCTTTGCGCTCCCAGGGTTCTAAATGAACCGTGCGGATGTCCTCGATGAAGAAAGTCCTGATGACCGGGATGCCTTCAGTCTCGACCCACTTGTCGTAACTCGACTTGGCTCCTTCCGGTGTTTCGTTGGTTTCTTGTATCTGTGGTTTAGCCATAAGTTCTTCGCCGTAAAATTTTTTAACATAGAGTAGGCGCAGAAGAAAGCGCGCTCTAGTGCCGGTAAAAGGCGCAAATCCGCTCGACCACCGTTGCCTGTTGGCCGGCGGATAATTCGGCATAGAGCGGCAGCGCCAAGACTTGGTTCGCGGCCAGCTCGGCATGGGGGAAATCGCCGCGCCGGTAAGCCAAATCGGCGAAGCATTTCTGCAAGTGCAGCGGCAGCGGATAGTAGATTTCGCTTTGCACGCCTTGGTCGGCGAGAAACTGTTTGAGTGTGTCGCGCCGCTCGGCGCCAATCACGTAGTTGTTGAAGACATGCGACCTGCCCGTGCTCATCGGTGGAATTGCTAGAACGCCCTTGCCGAGAATGCCGCTCTGTTTGAATAAGCGATAATAACTATCGGCCCGCCCGATTCTTTTCTCGCACCACATCTCTAAATACTTCTGTTTGACCGAGAGCACGGCGGCTTGGAGCGAGTCGAGACGGGAATTGATGCCGGTCACTTCGTGGTGATACTTGGCGCTCTCGCCATGCATGCGCAGCATGCGCAGACGATCGGCTAATTCCTTGGGATTGGCACTGACCAGACCGCCGTCGCCGAAACCGCCCAAAGTCTTGCTTGGGAAAAATGAAAAGCAGCCCAGGGCACCGACGGTACCGGCAAATTTCGTCTGGCCGTTGATTTCCATCCGCGCACCGCAAGCCTGGGCGACATCTTCGACGATGTGCATTGGATACTGTTGCGCCAGTGCGACGAGTTCATTCATCGCGCAGCACTGGCCGAACAGGTGCACCGGCAAGAGCGCTTTTATGCGCCGACCGGTTTTTGAATCGATTGTGACACCGTCGTGAATTTTCCCGCGTTCACTGAGGAATTGGTTGAGAGCCTGGGCGGAAAGCAAATAATCGTCGGCATCGATGTCGACGAACAGCGCCGTGGCGCCGAGCCGGGTGATCGACGAAACCGTCGAGAAGAATGTAAACGGCGTGGTGATGACCGCGTCGCCGGGACCGATATCGAGTGCCATTAGCGCGAGTAATAAAGCATCGCTGCCCGAGGCGACGCCGACGGCGTGAGCGCAATTTAAATAATTCGCCATCTGCGCTTCGAAACGCGTGACCGCCGGGCCGAGGATGAATTGCTGGCTCTCGATCACTTCATCAATAGCTAGGCGCAGCTCGGCGCGAATCTTGGCGTGCTGCGCGCGCAGGTCGACGAGCGGAATTTTGTCCGGACTGGGATTAGACACTGGTTTTGATCGCTGAACGGCCCTTTAAGGCGCTCTCGGCTACTTCGCAGAGCAGCTGGTCTTGTTCATGATCGAGCGCGAAGACGCGAAATTGGACGATCTTCGAGGGAATAAACTCGAACAGCTCGGCAAGCGATTCCTTGGCGATCTCACCGCTCGATGGGTCGAATATATGGATTTGCTTTTTGCCCATGGCGAAGGGATTTTCCGGCCGCGGGTCTTGGGTCGCCATGTCGACGCGGAAGACCAGATCGCGCATGGCGCTTGGCAACTTGGCGCGAATGCGTTTTTCCCAATCGGTGTCTTGGATCAGATCGACGCCGTATTGAAGTTCGTTGAGCGACAGCGTGCGGTCGTAGGCCATCTTCCATTTCACTTCGCGGTGCAGCACGGTTTCCCATTCCTTGCCCAGCGCTTCACGCTCGCCCTTGCCGCGCCCCCAGCGGGAAACTTCTTCGAGCAGTGACCAGTCGGTGAGATAAAGATAGTCCTCCATATGTTCGAGCGGATTACCGGGAAACAGGACTTTCATGGTCTCGGGAAAAATGTCGCGCAGGTGTAAGTCGATGGCGCGGGTGGTGCGGTGGTAATAGACGTTGGTGTAAAGATAGAGCCGGGCGTTGAGAAAAGTCGTCAGCGCGTTATTACCGGCCTTGTGCACGGTTAGTCCTTTGGGCGTGAAAAACGTGTAGTGCATTAACCGTTCGCGGTCGACGGGTCCCGGGTGAACGCCGCACATGTAGGAGTCGCGCGACACATAGTCGAGATTATCGAAAGTAAAAATGCCGCCGGTGAGCGGCTGGAGAAAGCGCACCCATTTCGGTTTACGGTTATCGTCCTTGCCGTTTTTCTTGATTGGAAAGGCGATGTCTTCAGGGCGCAATTCCTCACCCGGCGCGAACGGACCGCTGGGACTGCGGCGCAGCTGGCGAATGATATCGCCCAAATGTTTCTGAATGATGGTCTGGCCGAGATCTTCATGGGTGAGATCGTAGTGGTGCAAAAAATTATCGTCGAAGAAATGACCGAACGGTCCGTGGCCGATGTCGTGTAGCAGTCCAACCACGCGCATGTACTGTTCGATGAACGGCGCCGACGGGCACTCCTCGCCTAAAACTTTACGCAGCGACGGATAGAGATGCTTGGCGAATTCGCCGGCCAGATGCATGGCGCCCAACGAATGTTGAAACCGGCTGTGCTCCGCCGAGGGGTAAACCCAGCGCGCGCTTTGCAGTTGATAAATATAGCGCAGCCGCTGCACCCAGGGCGAGTCGATCAGCGCCTTCTCGGTCACCTCGCCCTTTTTCTCGGGCACGGTGAACAGGATATATTTATGGATCGGGTCGGCGATCAACGCCGTGCCGCCATATTCATTGTCGATGATCTGCGCCATATCCTCGCTTCGCTCAGAATTTCAAATTATAGATTTCAAATCTCACAGTATGAACCGCGGATGGGTTTTGACCTCAATTACAGTTCGAAGATCACTTGGGCGATCCATTGGTTGCCGGTTTTTTCTATGCGGCTTTTATGCGCCGCCACCGAGGCGATTTCCTGTTTCACTTCATGGCGGTCGGGATCGACCTTTTCACCGCACACTTCGGCCTTGACGACGGTGTCTTTCACTTGGTTGATTTTGAATTCCTTCAAGAGATAACCGTTGCTCTGGTAGAGATAGAGCAGCTCGCGCATCCAGTTGACCATCAGGTCGTCGCGGTCGTTGCCTTCGATCTCCAACGCGATGCGCTCCTTGACCTCAACAGCCGCGAGGTCGGTCATGACGTCGAACAAAGCGAATGCCGAGTTGGCGAACAGATCGGCTTGCGAGCTGCCGGTGATGCGCACCGCCAGCTCGGTGTGGTGAGTGGTTATGCGGTAATTTTTCTGGTTGTCCATAATCGATCAGCCCTTGGCATGGCGCTCCGCGAAATTCGCTTCTTGGGCGCGCGCTTCGATGAGCGCGCGTCGGCCTGTAATGTCGTCATCCAATCGTTGCCGGATCTCCGGGCGGGCATAGCATTCAACGCAAGTAAAAATGTCGATGGGTTGGATCAATCGTAAATAGCGATGGGGCGGCGCGTCCTGTTTTGGGTTAATCAGATAGTCCACTTCGCAATGACCGGTATGCAATCGATAATAGTCGACCAGGTAGCTTTTCGGCTTATGGGCGGTTTCTCTAACCGCTCGGCCGCAGTGAAAACACTGCATGCCTCCTATTTATACCCGGTTTATAAGGCTCGCCGCAAACCCGGCGCCAAAGCCATTATCTATGTTCACTACAGTAACGCCGGCGGCGCAGGAGTTGAGCATGCCGAGCAGCGCCGAAAGCCCGTTAAAACTGGCGCCGTAGCCGATACTCGTCGGCACGGCGATCACCGGCTTATTTATTAATCCCGCCACCACGCTGGGCAGCGCGCCTTCCATGCCGGCGACGACGATGAGCACCGTGGCGGAATCCAAACGCAGCCGGTTTTCCAACAGGCGATGAATGCCGGCGACGCCGACATCGAAAAGTTTTTCGACGTGGTTGCCCATCATGGTTGCGGTCAGCACCGCTTCTTCGGCCACCGGGATGTCGGAGGTGCCGGCGCAGACCACCAGGACCAGCCCTTTGCCGGTAATGCTAATCGCTTTTCCAGTCCAGGTCGCGGCGCGCGCCTCGGTGTGAAATCTCAGTCCTGTGCGTAAGCGCTTGAGCTGGGCGATTTTTTCCGCGTCTAAACGGGTGACCAGAATATTGTTCTTGCGCTTGCGCATGGCGCGCACGATGGCGGCGATATCTTTCGCTTGCTTACCCTGGCCCATGATCACTTCGGGAAAACCCTGGCGCAGCGCGCGATGATGATCGATTTTAGCAAAACCGAGATCTTCGAAGGGCAAATGGCGCATTTGCGCCACGGCGGCCGAAACCGCCACTTTGCCGTCGCGCACCTGCTCGAATAGTTTTACTAATCGCTGGGCATCCATCGGCTAAACAAAGGCAAATATTTTCATCGAAGGATTATCTTAAACGTTATTCCATCGGTGGGCTACTGTTTTTTGAAATGATCGTGGCCTGTGAATCGCAACGCCAACGGTTTTCCCGATCCGTCGATGACGGTAATTCCCTGTTCGGCAGCCACGCAGCCGCCGATTCTAGTGATTTTCACTTGGGCACGATCGTGCAATTGCTCAATTTGCTGACGATGACGCGGTCGGGCGCAGAATAGCAACTCGTAATCCTCGCCCCCGCCGAGCGCGAAGCGCGTACGATTTTTTCCCGACAGCGCTCGGTAGGCGGCGGATAGCGGCAATTGCTCATTGAAAATCACCGCGCCGGTATGGCTCGCTTTACAGATATGTCCCAAATCTTGCAGCAGGCCGTCGCTGACATCGATCATCGCCGTGGCGAGTTTTTCCCGCGCCAAGAGCGCGCCGGCGCTCAGACGCGGCGTGGGTCGATGATGGCGTGCCAGCAGCTTACGAACGGCCAGTGAATTAGCGCCGCGCGCATTCTTGCGCAATTGTTCCAAGCCGAGTGCCGAGTCGCCCAAAGTTCCGGTGACGTAAATATCGTCGCCGGCTTTCGCCCCGCTGCGGCGAACCGGCCGCGCCAGCGGCGCACCGATGAGGCAAACCGAGACGATTAACGTCGGCGAACTATTGGTATCGCCGCCGATCAGCGCGACCTGATGCTTACGTGCCAGGCTGTTGAAGCCACGGTAAAACTCGTCGATCTGCTGGCTAGCGAATGTCGCCGGAATGCCGAGGGAAACAATCGCATAGGCCGGCACACCTCCCATGGCGGCGATGTCGCTCAAGTTGACCGCCAGCGATTTGTAACCAAGCGCGAACAGGGATGTCCATTTTAAATCGAAGTGAACCCCTTCGATCAGCAGATCCGCGGTGATCAGCGACGAGCCGGCCGCATGCTTGACCCACGCGCAGTCATCGCCAATGCCGATGCGCACACTGGGTCCGGTTGCGGTCATGCGACGAATGCGCTCGATGAGGCCGAATTCTCCGAGTCGGCTGAGTTTCATGGGCTGCGGGCAAAGGAATCGCGCCGGTGGACTAGGGCTGGATGGGAATCGGTCGTTCTTTAGGAGATTTTCTTAACGGACGATGGCTGCGCGCCGCGGCTTTGCGTTTTGCCGCGCGCGATTTCTGCTGGGCTGAAGTCGCGCTGGTAATCCGGCCGGTCGCTCGCTGCCGGTCCATCAGGGCGATCTTTAGGACATCGGACATGTTGGCGGCGGGAACCCAGCGCAGTTTACGCCGCAGCGCCTTGGGAATTTCTTCCAAGTCTTTGCTGTTGCGATCGGGAATGATGATGGTCTTGATGCCGGCGCGGAACGCGGCCAAGGATTTCTCCTTGAGCCCGCCGATGGCCAACACCCGGCCGCGCAGCGTGATTTCGCCGGTCATCGCGACATCGCGGTTGACCGGTCTTTTGGTCAACGCTGAGATCAATGCCGTCGCCATGGTGATGCCCGCCGACGGACCATCCTTGGGAATCGCCCCCGCCGGAACGTGAATATGGATGTCGAGCTTCTGATAAAAGTCTTCTTCGATGCCCAACTTTTTGGCATGGGCTCGGGCGTAGCTCACCGCCGCTTGCGCCGATTCTTTCATGACGTCGCCCAACTGGCCGGTGAGCGTCAGGTTGCCGCGCCCGCGCGACAGCGACGCTTCGACGTAGAGAATTTCACCGCCCGTGCTGGTCCAAGCCAAACCGGTGGCGACGCCGATTTCATGATTTTCCTGCTCGGCTTCGGGCAAATACTTCGGGGCGCCGAGAAACGAATGCAGATTCGCTCGCGTCAGACGCGTCAGTTCGATTTTTCCTTCCGCCACCTTGCGCGCGATTTTGCGGCAGATCGAGGCGAACTCGCGTTCGAGATTTCTTAATCCCGCCTCTTTGGTGTATTCGGCGATCATGCGCAAGACGGCGTCGTTGGAGATTTCCAAAAACTTATCCGTGATACCGTTGTCTTCGAATTGGCGCGGGATCAAAAACTTGCGCGCGATTTCCAACTTCTCTTCGTTGGTGTAACCCGAGAGTTGGATGACCTCCATGCGGTCGGCCAGGGCCGCTGGAACCGGATCGAGCAAATTGGCCGTGCAGATGAATAAAACGTTGGACAGATCGAACGGCAAATTCAAATAATGATCGCTGAACGCGTGGTTTTGTTCGGGGTCAAGCACTTCGAGTAAAGCCGCCGAGGGATCGCCGCGGAAATCGGCGCCGACTTTGTCGATCTCGTCGAGCATAAAAACCGGATTGTTCGTGCCGGCTTGCTTGATGCCCTGAACGATCCGGCCGGGCAACGCCCCCACGTAGGTGCGCCGGTGGCCGCGGATTTCCGCTTCATCGCGCACGCCGCCCAGCGAGATGCGCACGAAGTTACGCCCCAGGGCACGCGCAATCGATCGACCCAGGGAAGTTTTGCCGACGCCTGGCGGGCCGACGAAGCAAAGAATCGGCCCTTTGATTTTGCGCCGCAGTTTATTGACCGCGAGATACTCGAGGATGCGCTCCTTGATCTTTTCCAGATTATAATGGTCCTCGTCGAGCACTTGTTTGGCTTTTTTAATGTTCAAATTATCCTTGGTCTGCTTGCTCCACGGCAGGTCGACCAGCCAGTCGAGATAAGTGCGCACCAAGGAGGCCTCGGAAGATTCCGGATGCATTTGCTCCAAGCGGCGCAGTTGTTTGTCCGCCTCGCGCTTGACCTCGGTGGGCATCTTCGCCTTGTCGATTTGCTTTCTCAGCTCGGTGATTTCTTCGCCACGCTCGTCGCCTTCGCCGAGCTCCTGCTGAATCTGTTTCAGCTGCTCGCGCAGGAAATAATCGCGCTGGCTCTTGCTCATCTCCTCCTTGGCCTGATTTTGGATGCGCGCCTGCATCGTCGACAGCTCCAGCTCGCGGGTCAAGAGCTCGTTGACTTTCTTCAAGCGTTCGATCGGGTCGAAGACTTCGAGAATCGCCTGGCTCTCTTCGATCTTGAGGCGCAAATTGGACGCCACCAAATCCGCCAGCACGCCGGGATCGCTGATGTTGTCGGTGACCATGACGATCTCGGGCGGCAGGTTCTTGAGATTTAAGATCTGTTCGATCTTTTCCTTCGCCGTGCGCATCAAGGCTTCGACTTCGATCGGCACTTCCGCCAAAGTCGGCTCGATCACCTTGCGGATTTTGATTTCAAAAAACGGCCGCTCACGCAGATAGGTGTCGACTTCGCCCTTGGCCAAACCTTGGACCAGGATCTTTACCCGGCCGTCGGCGAGTTTGAGCATGCGCATGATCGACGCGATGGTGCCGACTTTGTGGATGTCGGCCGGGTTGGGGCTTTCTTCGGCAGAATTCTTTTGCGCCACCAGAAAAATCAGGCGGTCGCGCGAAAGCGCTTCTTCGACGGCGCGAATCGATATGTCGCGACCGACGAAAAGCGGCAACATCATATAAGGATAAATGACGATGTCGCGAATCGGCAGGAGCGGCAGAATATCGGGAATCTCGACTTGCGAATTCTTATTGTCCGGATTTTCAACTTTCCATTCGGTTTCACTCATTAATGCTCCAATCCTGCCGACAACTTAATCACAGTGGCAACTCAGGTCAACAACAAACTTGACCGAAGTGCGGATTCGCAGAAATATTTCCGATGGGAAAAACTCAAACGGGTGGAGTTCCGACTCACTCGAAGGTGAAAAACTAACCGAACAATTCTTTCATCTTCTCGAAGAAGCCCGTTGCCAGCGGATTGACTTCTTCACCGCCCAGGGTGGCGAACTCTTTAAGCAGTTCCTTTTGTTTGGCGGTCAAGTGCGTCGGGGTTTCGACGCTGATGCGAACATGTTGATCGCCCTGCTGATATCCTTGCACATCCTTCACCCCCTTGCCCTTCATGCGAAAGACTTTGCCCGACTGGGTGCCGCTGGGAATTTTCATTTTGACTTTGCCGTCGAGCGTCGGCACGTCGATTTCCGCGCCGAGGGCCGCTTGGACGAAACTAATCGGCACATCGCAAACGATATCTAGATTTTCCCGGACAAAAATTGCATGCGCTTCCACTTGCGTGACGACATAGAGATCGCCAGGTGCGCCGCCCACCGGCGCCGCCTCGCCCTCGCCGCGCAGTTTGAGCCGTGAACCGTTGTCGACGCCGGCGGGAATTTTTACGCTCAGCGTGTGCATGGTGCGCACGCGGCCGGCGCCGCCGCAGCTGGCGCAGGCGTCTTTAATAATCGAGCCCTGGCCATGGCATTGATTACAGGTGCGCGAGACGCTGAAAAAACCTTGCTGAAAATTCACCTGTCCGCGGCCGCGGCAGGTCGGACAGGTCTGCGGCGCGGTGCCAGGTTTGGCGCCGTTGCCGCGGCAGGTTTCGCAGGCGCCGTGGCGCGGAATCTTGATCTTTTTCTCCACCCCCGCCACCGCTTCTTCAAATTTAAGCGTCAGGTTGTAGCGTAGATCTTCGCCCCGGCCGCGGCCGCGCCGCCCGGTGCTGCTGCCAAAAAACTCGCCGAAGATATCGCCAAAGACATCTTCAAAACCGCCGGAGAATTCGAAGCCGCCGGCGAAGGGGCCGTTCTCGCCAAAAGCCGCATGGCCGAATTGATCGTATTGGGAGCGCTTGTGCGCATCGGAAAGAACCGAATAGGCCTCGGAGACTTCTTTGAATTTCTCCTCCGCCTGTTTGTCGCCGGGGTTTCGGTCGGGATGATGCTGCAAGGCTGACTTTCGATAGGCCTTTTTGATCTCATCTTCGTTGGCCGTGCGGCCCACTCCGAGCAATTCGTAATAGTCGCGCTTAGTGCTCAAATCCGAACCCCTAAATTTTTTGCATTCCGTATAAGTGACGAAGCCCCTAGCACCAAAAGGCTGGAGCAGGGGCTTCGTTTATCGAAAAAACCAACTGGCGCCTTGTCTAGTCCTTGACCTCGGTGAAATCGGCGTCAACCACGTCGTCTTTCTTTTTACCGCCGCTCGCGCCGGCGTCTTTTTCTTCCGGCTTCTCCGCGCTCTGTTGCTGCGCCGCTTGTTGCTGCGAAGCCTTGGCGTACATCGCCTCGGCTAATTTATGCGCGGCTTGGCTCAACTGCTCGGCTGCCTTGCGCATGGCGTCGCTATCTTGACCGTCCAAAACTTCTTTAGCTTTTTTGAGCGCGGTTTCAATATTCTCTTTGATGCCGGCTTCGAGATCGCCGCCATATTCGCCGAGCGATTTTTCAGTGGAGTAAACCAAAGTGTCGAGTTGGTTGCGCGCCTCGACGGTTTCCTTGCGCTTCTTGTCTTCCGCCGCGTGCGCTTCGGCCTCGCCGACCATCTTCTTGATCTCCTCTTCGCTGAGCCCGCTCGAAGCCGTGATTTTGATCGACTGCTCTTTGCCAGTGCCGAGATCCTTTGCCCCGACATGAACGATGCCGTTGGCGTCGATGTCAAAAGTCACTTCGATTTGCGGCAAGCCGCGGGGCGCCATCGGAATGCCAACCAAATCGAATTGGCCGAGCAATTTGTTATCGACAGCCATTTCCCGTTCGCCTTGAAAAACCCGAATCGACACCGCCGACTGATTGTCCTGCGCCGTGGAGAAAACTTGGCTCTTCTTGGTGGGGATGGTGGTATTGCGATCAATGAGCTTGGTGAAAACGCCGCCCAGAGTTTCGATGCCGAGGGAAAGCGGCGTCACGTCCAAGAGCAATACATCTTTGACTTCGCCCGTGAGCACCGCGCCTTGAATCGCCGCGCCCACCGCGACGACTTCATCGGGGTTAACGCCTTTGTGCGGCTCTTTGCCAAAAATCTTTTTTACCCGTTCTTGTACCGCGGGCATGCGGATCATGCCGCCGACCAAGATAACCTCGTGAATATCGCTGGCGCTCAAGCCCGCGTCTTTTAACGCTTGGCGGCACGGACCTTCGGTGCGATCGATGAGATCGGCGCACAGCGCTTCGAGCTTGGAGCGGGTGAGTTTCATATTTAGATGCTTCGGTCCGCTCTGATCTGCGGTGACAAACGGCAAGTTAATGTCGGTTTCCATCGACGACGACAATTCGCACTTGGCTTTCTCAGCGGCTTCCTTCAACCGCTGTAGCGCCATACGGTCCTTGCGCAGGTCGATACCTTGGTCTTTTTTAAATTCATCGGCGAGATAGTCGATGACGCGCTGGTCAAAATCTTCGCCGCCAAGAAATGTGTCGCCATTGGTCGCTTTAACTTCGAAAACCCCCTCGCCCAATTCCAAAATAGAAATATCGAAGGTGCCGCCGCCGAGATCGAACACGGCGATCTTTTCGTCTTTCTTTTTGTCCAAGCCGTAGGCCAAGGCCGCCGCGGTGGGCTCATTGATGATGCGCAGAACGTTCAAACCGGCAATTCGCCCGGCGTCTTTGGTCGCTTGTCTTTGGCTGTCGTTGAAGTAGGCCGGTACGGTGATCACCGCTTCGGTGATCTTCTCGCCGAGGTAATCTTCCGCCGTCTGTTTCATTTTTTGCAAAATGAAAGCCGAGATTTCCGCCGCACTATACTGTTTGCCACGAATTTCTACGCAGGCATCGCCGATGTCATTGCGCGCGATTTTATAAGGCAGGAGACTGCCGGCCTTTTGCACCAAGGCATCATCACTGCGCCGGCCAATCAAACGTTTAACCGCGGAAATGGTATTTTCCGGATTGGTGATCGCTTGTCGGCGGGCGATTTGTCCGACCAAGCGCTCGCCACTGTCAGTAAAGGCGACAACCGATGGTGTAGTCCGGCTGCCTTCAGAGTTGGCGAGTACGTTAGGGTCACCCGTCTCCATGATTGCTACGCAGGAGTTGGTGGTCCCTAAGTCGATGCCGATAACTTTTGCCATCTTGATTGCTCCTAAAGACTTTTTTCAATTCGCGCTGACGAACCAAATTTATTTAATCATCGCTCGGGTCGTTTTCAACCTCGCCGCTGCCATTTTTTTTCTCTTTTGTCTCTGACGCTTTAGCGACGCTAACCAGCGCTGCGCGCAGGAGCCGATCGCGAAACATGTAACCCTTGTGAAGCTCGTCAACGATGGTGTTGGGCTCCTGTGTGCCACTAACCACCTGGGCCATCGCTTCGTGCTTAGATGGATCGAAGGGTTGGCCCACTGCCGAGATTTGGCTAACGCCAAATTTGCTCAGCACGTCCAAGAATCCTTTAAGAACCATTTCCACGCCGTCAACCAAGGACCTACCGTTTTCACCACCGCCAGCATGCGCGATGGCCCTCTCTAGGTTGTCGAGGACCGGCAAAATATCTTTCAATAAAGCTTCATTGGCGAAGCGAATCGCATCATCGCGCTCGCGCGCGTTGCGTTTCTTGAAGTTTTCCGCTTCCGCGACTTGGCGTACGTAGCGATCGTAATTAGTCTTGGCTTCATCGGTTTTGGCCGCCAGTTGCTGCCGTAAGTTTGCTAACTCGTCATCGCTTTCAACCTTGGTATCAGCCGGGGCGGACTCTGCCGTTTGTTGTTCATCGATAATCTCATCGGAATGCGATTTTGTTTCTTCGGTCATGTAGCGCCATGTCTCCCTGCGTCATGGTTGCGGCAATGTAATCACGAAAGATTTAGCTGTCAAGTTTTTCTATCTTGAAAACTCTTGATATTTTAAATAGTTGTCTGGTTTCATAAAAAAATGGTATAGTCTGCGCCAAGCATTTGTTGCCAGTTCGATTATGCGTCCCAGCCTTGTCACACCGGCCATTGTACTGCGCTCCCGCCCATTCGGCGAGTCTGACAGGATCGTTTCGTTCCTCACTGCGGACTTTGGCAAAATCACCGGTATCGCCAAGGGCGCCATGCGCTCACGCAAGCGCTTCGTTAATTCGTTAGAGCCCTTTGCCCAAATCAACCTGCGATTTCAAGAACGGCAGCAGAGCGGGTTAGCGTTTATTTTAGCTGCTGATTTAGTTGTTGGCTATCGTCACTTGGCACGCAGTTTGGAATCCATATCCCATGCGGCCTACTTCGTCGAAATCACCGACGGACTGGTCGGCGATCGAGAAGAGAGTCTCGCCGTTTATCACCACCTAAGAGACGGTTTGTGCCGCCTGGAAGCGAACGGCACGTCCTTGCGGCTCCTAATCGCGTTTGAGCTAAAACTATTGCGCTTGGTCGGTTATCAACCGGTGCTGGATAACTGCAAAGGTTGCGCCAATGAATTCCCCGATCCGGCGATTTCTCAATGGTATTTTAGCCCGGCCGATGGCGGCGTCTTGTGCAGCGCCTGCGCCAGCGTGCGCCGGGAAGCCTTGCCGCTGGGCGCTAAAGCCCTCGAAATTTTAGCGGCCCTACAGTCGGAAGCCAACAACCTGCCGTCACCTTCTTCATTGCCTCTATCGGTGATCAAAGAAATGCGCGCGGCAACCGAGTTCTTTATTCAGTTCCACATGGTGCGGCAAATCAAATCGGCAGTTTTTCTCCAGCAGTTTTCTTCGGCGTTTTCCGGCACGAACTAGCATCGTTGGTTTAGGCATTAGCCCACACGACAACAGCACCAGGACGATTCTTGGAGTGAACAAATGGCGGCTAAGAAAAAACTCATTTTCTTTTTTGGCAACGGCAAGGCCGATGGCAGCGCGAAGCTGCGCGAGCTGTTGGGCGGCAAAGGAGCGGGTCTCCATGAAATGACTCGTATCGGCGTGCCGGTGCCGCCGGGTTTCACCATCAGCACGGAGGTTTGTCGCCACTTTTACGCCCATCGGCGGCAGTTTCCCCAGGAACTCAAAGCGCAAGTTGCCGGCACTCTAGTGCGGCTGGAAAAAATCCTTGGCCGGCGCTTCGGCGATGCCAACAATCCGTTGTTGCTCTCGGTGCGTTCCGGCGCGCGCGAATCCATGCCGGGAATGATGGATACGGTTTTGAATCTCGGCCTCAACGATCAGACGGTTCAAGGCTTGATCGAACGCACTCACAATCCACGCTTCGCGTTCGACTGTTATCGCCGCTTTATTCAAATGTACGCCGACGTGGTTCTGGGCATAAAATCCAATGGCCAAACTGCTGGCGATCACCTTGAAGCGATCCTCGAAAAAAAGAAAAATGCGACCGGTGCGCGGAGCGACACCGAACTCGATGCTCAGGCTCTGCAACAACTCGTCGCGGAATACAAAGCCGAGATCAAGCGCCGCTTAGGAATCGATTTTCCCGAAGAACCGATGGACCAGCTGTGGGGCGCGATCGGTGCCGTTTTCGGTTCGTGGAATAATGACCGCGCGATCAAGTACCGCGAACTTTACAAAATTCCCGATAACTGGGGCACCGCGGTCAATGTTCAGGCGATGGTATTCGGAAACCTCGGCGAGAATTGCGCAACCGGCGTCGCATTCACCCGGGATCCAGCGAGCGGCGAAAAGCGTTTTTACGGTGAGTTTTTGTTGAACGCCCAAGGCGAAGACGTGGTTGCCGGGATTCGCACGCCACGACCGATCACCGAGTTAGGTCAACTAATGCCCAAAGCCGCCGGCCAACTGCAGCGAGTCGCCAAATTGCTCGAGCGACATTACCGCGAAATGCAGGATATCGAATTTACCGTTGAATCGGGAAAACTTTGGTTACTACAAACCCGCACCGGCAAACGCACCGGTTTCGCCGCGGTTTGCATCGCAGTGGACATGGTCGCAGAGCGAATCATTAAGAAACAGGATGCGTTGCGGCGCATCGAACCGGATCAGCTCAATCAGCTGTTGCGGCCGATCTTCGATCAACAAAAGATCGATTTGGCGCACAAGGCCGGACGATTGCTCGGTAAAGGTTTGCCGGCGGGTCCGGGCGCTGCCACGGGCCGGGTGGTCTTTCATGCCGACGATGCCGTGGAGTGGAAAAAACGCGGCGAGCGGGTTGTGCTGTGCCGGGTTGAGACCAGCCCCGATGACATTCGCGGTATGGACGCTGCCCAGGGGATCTTAACCGCCCGGGGCGGCATGACCTCGCATGCGGCGCTGGTGGCGCGCCAAATGGGCAAAGTCTGCGTCGCCGGTTGCGAGGCGCTCCATGTCGATTACGCCGCGCGCATTTTGCGGGTCGATCATGCCGAGCTTAAAGAAGGCGATTGGATTTCCATCGACGGCAGTACCGGCGAGGTTATCGAAGGCGAGATTCCGACTTTACCTTCCGAAGTGCTTCAGGTCCTGGTTTCTCGAACTATGAATGGTAAGCAATCGCATATCTACCAACGGTTCGTCAAACTGATGCGCTGGGCCGATGAGACCCGCGCCCTGGGCGTGCGCACCAACGCCGATCAACCCGACCAGGCACAGATTGCCAAGGCTTTCGGTAGCGAAGGAATCGGCCTTTGCCGCACCGAACATATGTTTTTCCAGAGCGATCGGATACAAGCGGTGCGTGAAATGATTCTCGCCGAGGATGAAGCCGGCCGGCGGCGCGCGCTCGCCAAACTACTGCCGATGCAGAAGCAAGATTTCAAAAGCATTCTGGCGATCATGGGCGGGTTGCCTGTCACCATTCGTACGCTTGATCCGCCGCTGCATGAATTCCTGCCGAAAAATGACGCAGAGGTTATTGAGCTGGCTCAGGTCATGGGTATCCCGGTCGAGCTCCTGCGTAATAAGGTCAATGTCCTTCAGGAATTTAACCCAATGCTCGGCCATCGCGGTTGTCGCCTGGGAATTTCCTATCCCGAGATCACCGAAATGCAGGCGCAAGCGATCTTCGAAGCGGCCTGCGAACTGCGGCGCGAGGGGCAAAACCCGTTTCCCGAAGTCATGATTCCGCTGGTCGGTTCACGTCAAGAGTTGCGCGAACAGAGACTGATCGTCGAACGCGTCGCCCGCGCCACGCAAAAAAACTATGGCGTCAAAGTCCACTATCTCATCGGCACGATGATCGAGTTGCCGCGCGCCTGCTTGGTTGCCGACGAAATCGCCGAGGAGGCGGAGTTTTTCTCCTTCGGCACCAACGACCTCACCCAAACGTGCCTCGGTCTTTCGCGTGACGACGCCGGCAAGTTCCTACCGAGTTACGTCGTCAACGGGCTGTTGCCGGAAGATCCGTTTGTTAGCATCGATCGCGACGGCGTTGGTGCCTTGATGCGCATTGCCGTCGCCAAAGGGCGCAAGAAACGCAAGCAATTAGAGATGGGAATCTGTGGCGAGCATGGCGGCGATCCAAAATCGGTGGCATTCTGCCATGAAATCGGTCTCGATTACGTCAGTTGTTCGCCCTATCGAGTACCGATTGCCAAGTTAGCCGCCGCCCACGCGGCATTGGCGAAGAAATCGCCATAGTGTGGGTCGGTTTCGGTCCGCTACTGCGGAACTTAACTGGACAATTTGTTGACAGCCAATAGTCGATCGACGATAATTTGTTCCATTCTAGTCTAGTAGTAGCCTATGGAACCACGATTTGCCGAACTCCTGGTCAAGGGGAGCGTTGTCACGCGGGAACAGCTCGCGGAAGCGCAAAAGAAGGAACGCGAGAACGGTTCTAGCGTAACCAAGGAAATCGTCCGCTTGGGGTTTACCAACGAAGAAATCTTGAGCCAGTTCCTCGCCAAACAATTTGGCATTGAAATCGTCGATTTAGTTCCTGGGGATGTTGAAGACGCGGTGTTTAGCATCGTGCCGCCGCAGATCGTCCAAAAACATCAGATAATTCCGTATAAACTTGTCGGCTCGACCTTGACCGTCGCCATGGCCGATCCCACCGATTTGGTTGCGATCAATGAAGTTAAGTTCGTTACCGGATACGGCGTGCGCGTGGTTCTATCCTCTTACAGCGGGATCAAGAAAACTCTCGATCATCGCTTTGGCGGGGTCAATCTCGACGACGTTTTAAAGAAGTTCGGCGACGGCGAAATGGAGGTCGTCCAAGAAAGCGACGACATCAATCTACAGGAGCTCCAGCAAGCCACCATGGATGCGCCCGTGGTGACGCTGGTGAACGCCATTTTAGCCGACGCCGCCAAGCGCCGCTGCAGCGATATTCACATCGAACCCTACGAAAAAGTTTTTCGCGTCCGCTTCCGCATCGATGGCGTGCTGCAGGAAATCATGAGCCCGCCCTTGCGGCTCAAGAACGCGTTGGTTTCCCGGCTAAAAGTTATGGCCGGTCTCGATATCGCCGAACGCCGGCTCACCCAAGACGGTCGTATCAAACTCAAGATGACCGGCGGCGAGTTGGATATTCGCGTATCGATTTTGCCAACCCTGTTTGGCGAGAAAGTTTGTATGCGTTTGTTGGACAAATCCAACTTGCAGCTTGACATGTCCAAGCTCGGCTTCGATCCGCAAAATCAAAATGACTTTCAGGACGCGATTCACAAACCCTATGGCATGATTCTCATTACCGGTCCGACGGGAAGCGGTAAATCGACCACGCTCTATTCCGCGCTTTCGGATCTCAACAAGCCGGATGTCAACATTTCCACCGCTGAAGATCCGGTGGAATACAATTTGATGGGCATCAATCAGGTGCAAGTCCGAGATCAGATCGGGCTTACTTTCGCCGCCGCGCTACGATCCTTCTTGCGCCAGGATCCCGATATCATTATGGTCGGTGAAATGCGCGATTTGGAAACCGCGCAGATCGCCATCAAGGCGGCATTGACCGGCCATTTAGTGTTGAGCACGCTGCATACCAATGACTGCTCCGCCACTGTTGACCGCTTGCTTAATATGGGCGTAGAAAGTTTTCTGCTGACCTCTTCGATCAACCTCATACTGGCCCAACGTTTGGTGCGAAAGATTTGCGACAAATGCAAGGAGCCGGTTGAAACCGCGCCCGAAATTCTCATTAATCTGGGCGTGGACGCGGCGGACATCAGCGCCGGTTTTCCGACTTTTCACGGCAAAGGTTGCAGCAATTGCGGCGACACCGGTTACCGCGGCCGTTTAGCCGTCTATGAAGTCATGGTCATGCATGAAGCGCTCAAGGAATTGATCCTAAAAGGAGCGTCGGCCATGGACCTCAAGCGTGAAGCGGTCAAACATGGCATGAGCACGTTGCGCATGAGCGCGTTGCAAAAAGTGAAAGACGGTTTGACGACTGTCGATGAAACGATCCGGGTGACCGATACCGATAAAGGCTTCGGCTCGGTTTTCTCGCTCGGATTTTAATTCCGTTGCCGGTTCATTGGAATTACCGCGAAGCTTGAGCTGTAAAGTAACCGAGAAACACATGGCAATATTTGTTTGGGAAGGCAGAACGGCGCAGGGAAAAGTCATCAAAGGGGATAGCCTGGAAGCGCCGAGCCTAGAAGCGGCGTTAACGCGCTTGCGCGAGCAGAGGATTCGCCCGATCACGAACAAAGTTCGCGAGAAAGGCAAAGGATTAGAAAAAGAGATCTCGATACCGGGGTTCGGCGAAAAAGTTTCGACCAAGGACCTCTCTTTGGCGACCCGCCAGCTGGCCACGATGATCGATGCCGGTCTGCCGATTGTTCAGTGCTTAGATATCCTCGGGCAGCAGTCGGAGAGCAAGCTGCTGCGCAATACCCTCACCACCGTGCGTAAGGATGTTGAAGGCGGTTGCACCTTGGCCGACGCGCTGCGCAAGCATCCAAAAATTTTCGATGATCTTTATATCAACATGGTCGAGGCCGGCGAAGCGGGCGGTATTCTGAATACGATCCTCAACCGCATCGCCCTGTTTATCGAAAAAGCCAATCGGCTGAAGAAAAAAGTCAAAGGCGCGATGATCTATCCCTGTGCCATCGTCGGCGTCGCGATCCTGGTGGTTTCGGTTTTGATGATATTCGTGATTCCGGTCTTTGCCGAACTCTACGGCAGCATGGGCAAGGCGCTGCCGGCGCCGACACAGATCTGCATCAACATCAGCAACTGGTTCGTCGCCTACTGGTATCTGCTCATTGCCACTGGCGTCGGCATTTTTATGTCCATCTCCTTTTACTATAAAACCCCGCCTGGCCACATGCAGATCGATGGGCTGCTTTTGAGAATGCCGATTATCGGCGATCTGCTGAGAAAAGTCGCGGTCGCGCGTTTCGCCCAGAACATGTCGTTGCTGCTCAGTTCCGGTGTGCCGATCTTGGACGGTTTGGCGATTACCGGACGGACCGCCGGGAACAAGGTCGTCGAAAAAGCGATCATGGAGAGCCGGATCAGCATCAGCAAGGGCAACACCGTGGCCGAACCGCTCAAAGAAAGCAAAATATTCCCGCCGTTGGTCTGCCAGATGGTTGCCGTCGGCGAAAGCACCGGCGGGCTCGATGCGATGCTCAAGAAAGTCGCCGAACTTTACGAAGAAGAAGTTGACGACGCGGTGAATAATTTGACCGCCATGATGGAACCGATGATCATGGTCGTGCTGGGCGTCGTTCTCGGCGGCCTAGTTGTCGCCATGTATCTACCGATCTTCCAAATGGGTTCGCTCGTGGGTGATTGATTTTGTATGCGCCAGCGCCGGATACCATTATGTCCTCAGTCAGCGAAGCAAAAACCGTGAGTCACGAACGCCAAAATTTGACCGAGAAGATTCGCTGGCTACTGCTGCTGCGCGTCGTCATCGTATCTTTCTTTTTTGGCGCTTGCGCTCTCAATCAGTTTTTTCAAATCGAGCACGGCCTGACGTCGCTAGTCAACCTTTCACTGCCGCTCATTTTGGCCTATGCCATATCGATCGCTTCGGTGTGGGCTCTGCCAAGGATTCAAAACCTAAGCCTATTCGCCCACGCTCAAGTTAGTTTCGATGTGTTGCTGATTACCGGCATTATCTGGATGACCGGCGACATCGCCAGCCCGTTTTCCTTTCTCTACAACCTTGCGGTGATGAACGCGGCGATTCTACTTTTCTACCGCGGCGCATTTTTTGCCGCGGCCAACTCGAGTATTTGCTACACTGTGCTGGTGCTTTGGTCGAGATATGAGTCGCTCGCCGGCAATGGATCACCACTCTACTGGTCGCCGCCGATTACCGTCATCCTCAACATCGGAAGTTTTTTTGCCATCGCGTGGCTCAGCGGTTTTCTTGTCGACAAGGTGAACGAGACCGAACAGCTACTCAAAGAAAAACAGATCGACTATCAGGAATTGGACGCGTTCAAAGAAGCGCTGCTGCAAGGCATCGGCAGCGGCGTGGCGATCACCGATAACAAAGGACAGATCAATTACTTCAACCACCAGGCGCAAATTTTGACGGCGCTGGAAGAAGCACAGGTCAAAGGCAAAGGCCTCGAGCAAATTTTTGTCGGTTTAAACTATGATTTTCAGCGCCCCCATAAGGTCGCGACGGTGGTTGCAGAGGAACTGCCCTTTTCTGGACCCAAAGGATTGCCGCGCCAGATTCGCATCACGCTGGCGCCATTGAGCGATGCCCATGAAGTATTGATCGGCTTCGTCGCGATCCTCGAAGACATCACTAAACAGAAACAGATTGAAGAGAAGATCCGCTTGGAAGAAGAATTGCGCCAAGCCCGGGAGGTAGCTTTATCGCAGACTGCGGCGGTCATCGATAATGGCGAATTTCACTTCGAGGGAATTATCGGCAAGAGCGGCGGCATCGAGAAGATCTATCAGCTTATCCAAAAGGTCGCTGGCAGCAGCACCCATGTCCTGATTTCGGGCGAAAGCGGCACGGGCAAAGAGATCGTCGCGCGCGCGATTCATCTTAACGGCCCGCGCAAAAACAAGCCGTTTGTCGCGATCAATTGCGGCGCGATTCCGGAGATGCTCATTGAGAGCGAACTTTTCGGTCACGCGCGCGGCGCTTTTACCGGCGCCGTCGCAGATCACACCGGACTGTTCAAGCAGGCCGATCAAGGCACGGTGTTTCTCGATGAAGTGGGCGAACTGCCGCTCCATCTGCAAGTCAAACTGCTTCGCGTCTTGCAGGAAAAGAGCTTTACACCGGTGGGCGGCAGCAAGCCGATTAAGGTCGACGTTCGGGTGATTTCAGCGACCAATCGAGATTTGCGCAAAGAACTTGAGGAGGGGCGTTTTCGCGAAGACCTGTTTTACCGCTTAAACGTAGTGCAGATGGTTTTGCCGCCGCTACGGAATAGAAAAGAGGATATCCCGGCATTGGTCCACTATTTTCTGGGAAAATTCGCCGACGCCCACGAGCGCAAAGTCGAGGAAATCTCCAGCGGCGCATTGATGCAGCTGATGAACTATTCATTTCCGGGAAATGTCCGAGAGCTGGAAAACATCATGGAGCATGCGATCGCCGTCACCAATAAAAATATTCTGACCGAAGAAGACCTGCCGCAGCATGTCAAGAGTTCACCGTTCATCGATGAAGTAGAGGTCTTCGAAAAGAGTGCCCCCGGAGGACCGGAGCTATTTTTCGCCAAGGGTCTGTCTCTGGATGTCGAGTTGGAAACCCACGAAAAATGTATCCTTCTCGGCGCCCTGAAACGTGCCAATGGTGTCCAGAAGAAAGCCGCTGAGATACTTGGCATCAACTACCGCTCCTTTCGCCACCGGCTGGAAAAATACGATTTACTCAATTCGAGAGAAAGTTCTCTCAGCGAACAAGCGCAGGATCGACAGTAACAAAGTGTGTCACTTCTCACTTGATCCGGATAGATTAAATGTTGCGCGAAGATTCTGGCTGCTGGTATTTTACCTCTACGTTTGTCAATTATTTAAAAAATTGAAAGCGCCCATTAACCGCAGGCATTCGGTCCCTTGAAAAACAAATTGCCGGCGATCATCAAGACCCTGGTGCGAAACCACAGCGCTGACGGTTGGGCGTTAACCGCGCTAGTCGCAATGCTATTATGGTTTTGCGACGACATGATTTTCTCTGGCAAGGTGCCGTATTTCCGTGATCTCGGCACCTATACCTATCCGCTCAAGTTTAGTTTAGCGACAAGTTATCGCGCCGGCGAAATTCCTCTTTGGGACCGTCACATCGCTTCGGGGTTCCCGCTTTTAGCGGCGCTCCAGCCTGGGGTCTTCTATCCGCCCAATCTGGCGCTTTATTTTTTCGACTTCTTCGATGCCATACGATTTACTTTCTTCCTTCATTATTTGATTGCCGCAACCGGTGCATACTTTCTCTGCCGGTGGTGGAAGTATCCGACGTACCTGTCAATCGTCGCGGCCACGTTGTTTAGCATCGGCGGAACGGCGGTCTCGCTGAGCAATTTGTTCAACCATTTCCAGACCGCGGTTTGGCTGCCCTGGATGATGTTATCCTGGGAACGCGCGCTGCGGATCGGCTCTTGGCGAACTTTCGTCGTTCTGTTGCTGATTCTGCTTTGCGCGATTCTCGGCGGATCGCCGGAAATATATTTATTTTCGGTGGGATTACTTTTTCTCGATGGACTGCGGCTGAAATATCACGATCAAGCCGTGACCCTGGCTCGCGTCAGTGGATTGCTGATTGCGGCAAACCTCCTGGTCGCCGCCCTCGGCATGGCGCAATTCCTACCGACGTTCGAATTACTATCCCATTCGCGACGCGATCAGCTGATCCCGTTTCATGAGGCTACGGCTTGGTCGCTCAATCCATGGAGTCTTCTAGGATTAATTTTCCCCGATAAAGAGGTCGATACCGCTCTGTCTATCGGTGTGCGGCTCTTTTTTGCTCGGGAGATTCCTTTCTTGCTGTCCCATTATCTTGGCGTGTTGTCGCTGGTGGGTCTGAGCGCTTGGTTTTTTCTCGGCTCTTGGAAGCAGCGCGCCGCCGCTTTTGTTTTGATCGGAGGCTCTCTGGTCATCGCTTTGGGGAGTCACACTGCGGTGTACGGTTTCTTGTTTGATCTACTGCCGACAGTTCGTACCATCCGTTTTCCGGAAAAGTTTTTCTTTTTTACGTACGTGTTTCTGTTGTTTTTCATCTGTCAGGGCTTAGTCGCCTATCACCGCGCCAACGATTCTCAGCGCCGAATGCCGCTCGCCTTTGTCACCTTTGTTCTACTCTTGTGGGCCGCAGTCTATGCCGTGCTTCGCTCCAATCCTGAGCTGCTTCAACGTTTTGAGGTGGCGCAGGTGGGCGATGTTTCCGGAATTCCTTCACTGGCGGCAACCCACGCGGCGATTTTGTACCACCTGGAGCGACAGATCGCCATCACTCTGGCAATATTTTTGCTGCTGTTTTGCCAAACCCAGAAGCTGTTGGGCGCGACGCTATTTCGCATGGGAATCGTCGCTGTGGCGATTCTCGATCTCGGTATAACCAATAAACCATTTCAGTTTCTCGCAGATCCCGCCATGGTCGCGATCAGCAAGATCGTATCGCCTGCATTTCAGGGCTCGGCCAGCCGTTTTTTTTACTATCCTCCCGGCGAAAGTTTGCATCCCAGTTTTGTCTCGGTGTTGGCGCGGCCGAACTACTTGAAGGCGACGGCGCTCAATACCGAAAATCTTCTGCCCAATACCGGCGTCATGTACGGGCTTGACTACTTTCAAGAGATTGACGCGCTGGCACGCCAACCCTACAGCGATTTTCTCAATTTCGCCAACCTGGCTTCGCCGGACCGAAGAATCAAGCTTCTGCGCGCCTTAAACGTGGGCTATGTGATAAGTTTTCGTCAACTTACGGCGGCGGGCTTAACTTTATCGCGCCAACTTCCCGAACAGTATTCTTGGCTGTATGAGGTCCACGATCCGGTGCCGCGGGTTTATATCGTTGCGAGCACGTTAGTAGAAACTCAGCCGGCAAAAATCACCAGAATACTTTCGAGTAAGGAATTCGATGCGGCGAAGACTGTCATTGCCGACCAACCGATATCGAGCCGTTTGCAGCCGGATTCGTCAAGCTCGGCGGGTATCACCCACTATGGAAACACCCGCGTGACGATCAAAGCATCGGCCAACGGCGTAGCGGTTCTCGTGCTCGCTGATGCTTATTATCCGGGCTGGAAAGTTTTTGTCGACGGCCGGGAGGGAAAAATTCTTCGCGCCAATCATTTTTTCCGTGCCGTCGAGCTTTCCGCGGGGGAGCATGAAATTCGCTTCGAATACGCGCCCTGGTCGTTCACCGCCGGTCTTTGGATTTCACTGCTAACCTTAGCGCTGATCGTTTTGGCGACCCTTGCCATCGCCGTCAAAAACGCGATCGCGCTGCGGACCTACTCGGTTTTGGCGCAGACGTAAGATCGGCGTCCATGATTTTCTCCTTGCTTTAACATGCTGCAACGGCCGGCCTGCAACGCAACCTTCGTGGTTGTCTGCCTGATGATTTTCTTCGGTGTTGTCAGTCTCAGCGCGGTGCGCCAAAAGTCGCCAACTTTCGATGAGACGCTTCATTTGGTTGCCGGCTATTCATACTTAAAATGGGGCGATTTTGGCATCAACCCGGAGCATCCACCTCTGGCCAAAATGGCCGCGGCGCTGCCCTTGCTGGCGCTGCAGCTGAGCGAGCGCGGTCTGGATAAGAAAGAACGGGATCTGGTCCAGCGCGACCGCGGACATGCGTGGGAATTGGCGAACCGATTCTTGTTCTTGCACAACGATGCCGATGCCGTTTTCTTCTACGCCAAGTTCTCAATGATGCTTTTCGCCTTAGCCTTAGGTCTGCTGGTTTATACCTGGGCCCGGCAGCTCTATGGCCTGGGCGCGGCGAGCGTCGCCCTTTTCTTCTACTTTTGCGATCCCAATATTCTTGCCCATTCCACTCTGGTTCATACCGATATTCCGTTCGCGCTGTTTTTTGTCGCGGCAACTTATTTTTTCTGGCGCAGCCTCAATCATCTCACTTGGTCAAACCTGCTGCTTACGTCAACTTGCTTCGCGCTAGCTGCGATCACCAAATTTTCCTTTGTGACGATTGTGCCGATTTGGCTCGTGCTCGGTCTGGTCAAAATAATTGCCAAAGCACCACAGCGTTCCGGGATCACCAAACCCGAGCTCGTCACAAGCCGCTGGGGCAAGGCCGGACTACTGATCATTGTTCTCGGCGCGGCTCTGCTAACCTGTTACGTGGTCATTTGGCTGACCTACGGACTCAGATTCGACGCCGCGCCCTATCCACGCGCGCAACTTCCCAGTTTGATCGCTGCGGCGAAAAAACCCTGGCTTGAGCCCATCGTTCGTTTTAGCAGTGACTATTTGTTTTTTCCCGATTCCTGGATCTTTGGCATCGCCGATGCGTTTCGCTCCCTGGATCGACCCGCGTATCTGTTGGGAGAAATCGCCAAAGACGGCTTTTGGCTCTATTTCCCAATCGCGTTTCTGGCCAAGACGCCTTTGCCGACACTGATCCTGATTGTTGCCGGACTGGGCTGTCTGATTTTTTCCAAAAACCGTCTACCTGGGACGATGTTTCTCCTGGTTCCCGTGATTTGTTTCTTCGCTGCCGCGGTCTGGTCGCATATCAATATCGGCATTCGCCATATCCTGCCGATCTATCCCTTCTTATTCATCTGGCTCGGCGGAGTCGCTGCAGCTCTGTGGGCAAGGGGAAACAAAACCATCCGGTGCGCGTTAGTGCTGCTCGCCCTTTGGACCGTGGGTTCGACGCTCGCCATACACCCCGACTATCTCGCTTATTTCAACGAGGCGGTGGGCGGACCGGATAATGGCCATAAGCTCTTAGTCGATTCCAACCTTGATTGGGGCCAGGATTTGAAAGGGCTAAAAACCTGGATGGTGCGCAACAAGGTCGAGAAGATTCAACTCGCTTACTTTGGCACGGCAAATCCAATTTATTACGGTATCGATGCGGATTATCTCCCTGGAACGCTATTTTCACGCTCATCCGAGAATGCCGCCACCGCTCCTAAGGCGACCCACGTCGCGGTGAGCGCGACTTATTTAATGGGTTACAATCTGTTAAATCCCAACGCTTATAGCGTGCTCAGACAACAGACTCCGGTCGCGGTCATCGGCCATTCAATCTGGGTATTCAAGTTACCATCTTGAAGATAGCTGCTAAGGATATTTGCCTCGGTCGCTTGCATTACCGATGGGGCTAGCCGCCCCAGATTAAATCAACTAAACTAGTCCTAGCTTGGGAGGTTCGCGATGAAACATAAATTACTGATAGCCTTGTTCGCCGTAGGCTACGTTGGGTCGGCGTCTTGGGTTTTTGCTCAGGCTTTCGGCGATTATGGGCGAACCCTCGGCGGCATTCCCAATCGACAAACGCTTCCTGGTCCGCGGGCGCCGGGAGGCGTCAGTCAGGGCGGAACCGGCAATGGCGGTGTCGGTGACGTGGGCGGAACAAAATTTCCGACGCGACTGGTGGTCGCGGCAAAAAGCGCCGGTCTCTACCCTCGGCAAGATGACGAAGCGGAAAAAATCGACCAGTTGGCGCAAGGTGAGCCGCTTGTGCCGATGGTTCAGAGCAGCGGTGGCAACGATTGGTTCATGGTCAAGACCCAACGCGGAGTCATCGGTTGGGTAAAGTCCGCCGACGTCAAGGAAGAGATCGTCAAAAAATAGCCGCCGGGATTGTTCTCCCGCAAACGATCGACGCTAATACACCAAAATTTACCATCCTGACAGGCAAATGTGTCTGCGCCGTCATGCCGGCAAGTAAGCAGGCGGTATCGCCGCGAAAGTTCTGCCCACTGTTTTACCAAAGAGTGGGTCAAAAGCGCTAATCGTTTCTTAGCCACAGTGGCTGGAAGCATGGCATCAAAGATGCTTTTGGAAGCGTCCTATGATGCGTCTATTTAAATCTCATCGAATCCTGATTCCCGATGTACCGCCGCCGCGGCGAGAAGTCGATCAAGATCTGGTGGTCGCGGGCATTGGAGTTTTCTGCGCGACGGTCTTGATTGGCGCGCTGCTATTTGTCTTCTTAGGCGCGTAGCTCGGCAATCGCCATCGCATTTATATGAAACGGATCATTAGAGCGCTTTCGTTTGCCATCATTCTTGTGCTCATCGCCTAAACCGTCTTGTCGGTGAAACGCCGCCAGACCTGCGCGTACTGCACCTATTTCTGACTTACCTGATAGCTTCCTTTCTAATTGCACCCGCGCTCGGCTCGATGTTACAGTCGCCGAATTAAATTTACAGGACCGAGCGCGACCCATGAAAATCATCGAGAGAATACTGACGACGGCAAAAGATGGCGTTCCAGGTTACTTGGCCTACCCTGAGAGAAGTGAACCCGGGCCGGCATTGTTGTTGGTTCATCAGAACACCGGCGTAACGGATTATATTAAAATCGAAGCGCTAAAGTTTGCCAAGTTGGGCTATACCACGATTATTCCCAACCTTTACGAAATGGCCGATGGTCCGTTTGCGACCCATATCCACACCGGCCCGTCCATTCAGGCGCGGACCTCCGACGCATTCTTCGTCAATGCACTAACCAAGGGTTGGCGGCAATTGTTATCTCGGCCAGATGTCGATGGCACGCGCGTTGGCGTCATCGGTTACTGCATGGGCGGTCGGCTGGGCATTCACTTTGTCGCCGCCACACCCCAAGTGCGCGCGTTTGTCGGTTATTACCCGACGGTGCGCGATCAGCCGACCACAGAATTACGGCCGGTTCACCCTTGGGATGACGTTCGAAAGTTCCGCTGCCCGTCCGTCGTGTTCTACGGCAAAGACGATCTGGTCACGGCGGTGCCGGTACAGGACAAAGGTTGGAACGCGTTTCGCGACAATGGCCAGTCGCTCGAATGGCACTTTTTTCCATTCGGCGGTCATGGTTTTGTCGATCCCGGCACGGCGGGATATCACCCTCACACCGCGTATCTTTCCTGGCCGCTGGTGGTGGACTTTTTGGAACGAGAGTTAACGCAATGATGGTTTTTGGCAGCTGATGAGGGGTTGATAATGCTGGATTAGATCAATTACCGAGATCAAGCGACTTTCAACCGCTTCAATACCGAGTCGTTACCGATGACGTGAAACTCCATGTAGTCGATCAAACCATGGGCGATCTGAAAATAGCGTTCCAGTTGCGCTGATGAATTATCGCCGATCAATCTTTGGGCGAGCGAAGCACTGGCGGAACGTAACGAGGAAACTTCTTGCACAAGGCCTTTCAACGCCGGCGGCAGAACATCCCACACACCGGTTGTCTGACAAATCGAAACCAGACTTTGATTCTCCAGTTGTTGCGGCATTTTGCCGTTGTTTTCAATGATAGCGGCTTTGATCGCTTTTTCCACCGCGTCGGCGACTTTATCGAAATCGCCGGCCTCGGAAGGTGTACTGCCGCTCCGAGCGGGAACCGATTTAATATGATCTCTTGCTTCCCTCAGCCATGGTTCCGCGTAAAATCCCATTCGTATCTCCTTAACAGCCGCTCTCTCAGCAGAGTGATATTTTAAGGGCGGGGTGGTTTTTTTACAAGTAATTCATCGGCGAAAGCGCGTTGACATCGTAAAATTGTCGAATGGCACTGACAATGCGGGAAGTAATTGGACAAAAAAAAGCCCCCGGACAGAGCCGAGGGCTTTTGTCGCATAGCCATTAAGCCGATTTTTACGCGGCGGAACGGGCGCGCGCTGCTTCAACCAGCGATCGGTACTTTTTGCAAATATCCATCCAGTGCTCCGCACGCTTGTGCGCTTTGTCGAGTTCCGCTTCCGGAAAAGTTACGAAAGGAACGCGGGTCGGCCCGACCTTGCAGTAGTCGGCGAATTCCGCCGGCCGCTTGTTGCCGGCGCCGGGAACCGGCTTGCCGGCACCGATGCCGCCGAGGTCATCGATCACTTCGATCATTTTCGCGATGTCGCCCTTGCGCGCTTGCTCCAACAGGTAAAGAATCGGCCACGGACCCATCCAAACTTCGGTGGACCAACAACCGGCCGCGCCCATGGCGTAATAGGGATAAATCTGCGTCTGGTTCACAAACACGCTGAGTTTGCCGCGCACGATTTTCTGCAGGTTCAAGAACGCTTGGGTCGTGCGATGGCTGTCCTTCATGCCGATGATGCTCGGTTTTTTCACCAGTTCTCTGAAGGCCGCCACTGGAATCGTGAACTTGTGATTGCCCGGGTTGTGATAGATGACGATGTTCAAGCTGGGAAACAGATCGGCGATGTCGTGATAAAACTTGACCGCGTCTTGGACGTGCAGCGTTTCATAATAGGGCACGCCGAGCAGAACTCCATCCGCGCCTAGCTCTTTGACGAAGTTCATTTTCTGGATCACTTCACGCGGATTGGGGCTAGTGCAGCCGATGAACAGCGGCACCCGTTTCTTCACCGCGTCGACGGTGGCCACGGCCAAGGTTTTGAATTCGTCGAACAGCAAGTTGTAACACTCGCCGTAGGTTCCGGTGGTGGCGATGTTGTTGACGCCGTCCTTGATGATCTTATCGACACCTTCTTTGAGATTGTCGACCGCGACGGTTTGAGTCGCGCGGATATCGGTTGCATCCGGCGTCGCAAAGGCCGGCATCATCCCTAAAACGCCATTGAATTCATTCGAACTGATCATTGGAGACCTCCCTCAAAATTTTAGATATATCGCTTTTCAGTAACCTGAAAAGCGGACTAATAACTTTTGACTTGTTAACAGGTCAGCGAATCGCTTGTCAAACCGAAACACCGGCGCTGGGCGCCCGCTCGTGTCATTTTCCACCAGAAAAAAACTGGAGCCACCCGCCGGAATCGAACCAGCGACCTACTGATCACCAAAAACACTAACCCACTTGCGGATGTAGCTCAATCCATCGGTACGCTCGCCACTTTTACCGCTGGGTAGCGGTTCCCTGAGACGCCCTTGGCTAGCCCGGATTATTCGCGGTAAAACTGCGATCGAGGTGCAACCCTTGCGGAACGAAGGCAAAGCAGTTGTGCCTTGAAGCTACAAACGCGGCGAATTGCTTTGCGATCAGCAGCGAAAAGGTCAAAAATCGTGCCGAGCGCCGAGCACAAAATGAAACATTCGCGCCGGTGCCTTCGTTCCTCCAGGGTCACACCTCGATCAACACAGTGTCGTCAGGTTTCCTCGCAGCATGAATAATCCGGGCTAGGCTTCGCTCTGTTGCTCAAAGCCCTCTCTGAACTTGGCGCATGCGCCGCAGTATTCGGCTTCGGGCGCGGCTTGCAAGCGTCGGAGATCGATGGGATCGTGGCAGGCGGCGCAGCTGCCGTACTGGTGCTTCTCGATGCGCTCCAGCGCTTTGTCGATCTGCTTGATCTCCGTAAGGTAGCCGCGCTTGAGTTCGTCGAGCAGCGCGACGCGGCTTTCATAGGCGGCCCGGTCGATCCACTCGGTGTTTTGTTCGACTTCTTTCTGTTCGCTTTCGACATGGCGCAGCGTTGTCAGCAATTGTTCGCGCCGCTTGGTGAGACGTTCGACGTTGATTTCGACCGTGATTGTTTCCATGGCAGTGATCTCCCCCAAATTACGAATTAACATCCGTCGAGCCGTTCTTCTCCGTGGCGGCGAATTCCTTCAATCCCACCGCCAATTCCTTGAGCCGCTTGGCTACGGCGTCATCAATGGTCTGCGCTCCGGGCTTATGGTGAGGGAATACGCCGGTCAAGATCGCAATCCCTTCGTCGATGGTTTTCACCGGGTAGATGTGAAATTTTCCGTCGGCGACGGCTTTCACGACATCGCTGCGCAGAATCAAATGGCGGACATTCGACGCCGGGATGAGTACTCCCTGCTTGCCGGTGAAGCCGACGACGCGGCAGACATCGTAAAAGCCTTCGATTTTTTCGTTGACGCCGCCGATCGCTTGCACTTCGCCCCACTGGTTGACCGAGCCGGTGGCCGCGATGTCTTGGCGTAGCGGGATCTCGGCGAGGCGTGAGAGCAAAGCGTAAAGCTCGGTCGATGACGCGCTGTCGCCTTCGACGCCGCCGTAGGACTGCTCGAAGCAGAGACTTGCCGAAAGCGCCAACGGTTGATTCTGTCCGAAGCGGTTGCGCATGAAGCCGGCGAGGATGAGCATGCCTTTGTCGTGAATGCTGCCGCTGAGCTTCGACTCGCGCTCGATGTTGACGATGCCCGCCTGGCCCATGCCGACGCTGGCGGTGACGCGGCTCGGCCGGCCGAAGGCGTAGCCGCCAATCTCCATGACGGACAGTCCGTTGACCTGGCCGATTTTTTTGCCGTCGATGTCGACTAAAATTGTCCCGTTGACGATCAGCTCGCGGATATCTTCTTCGATGCGGTTGGAGCGGAACACGCGGCTTTCCAGCGCTTTCTCGACCTGGCGCGCCGACACCAGTTGGCGATCCTCTTGGCGCGCCCAGAATGCCGCTTCGCGCACGAGATCGCCGATGGCCGCGTGGGATGCCAGGACTTTATCGCGGTCGCCGGCTTGGCGGGCGCCGTACTCGATCAACCTCTCAACGCCGCTATGATCGAAGTGGGGCAGCCCTTCTTCATTGCACAGCTCGCCGACCCAGTGCGCGTAGGCGAGTTGGTGGCGCTGGTCGCGTTGCATCACTGGATTGAAATCGGCGCGGATTTTAAACAGCTCGTGAAAGTCGTCGTCCCAGGTGTAAAGCAAATGATAGAGAAAGGCGCTGCCGACGACGATGACTTTGGCGTTGACCTTGACCGGTTCGGGCCTTAAGCCGGAAGCGGAAAACAGCGCGAACGGCTCGTAGGTTTCCATTTCAATGCGCCCGCTGCGCAGCGTGCGTTTCAAAACTTTCCACACCGCCGGTTCGGTGATCGCGTCCTCCAAACTGAAAATCAGATAGCCGCCATGGGCGCGCAGCAACGAACCCGATTTGATCCGGGTGAAATTGGTCACCACCCGGCCGAAACGGTCGACCACGCGCTCGATGGTGCCGAACAGATTCAAATAAGTCGGCGCGCTTTCGGCGACGATCGGCGCGCCGGCGGTCTTGGCGTTGTCGACGACGACGTTCACTTCGTATTCCAGATAGGGATCACGCTCGCGCGGACTGGGCATGAACGGCAGCGCCAGCGCCGGCGCCGACGATTCTTTGAAGTCGTCGAGGTTATTCAAAACATGGGCGCGCACTTCTTCGAGATAGAGATTTACTTCAGCGTTGCCGAGCTGCTCGCTCATCCGGCCGAGCATCGGCAGGAGCAGGCTCTCGCAAAAGCGCCGCTCGACCATGCGGATGTCTTCTTCCATCTCGCGCATGATTTCTTGCTGCCGGCGCGCCAGCCGTTCGAGCTCGACATTGAGTTCTTGCTGGCGTCTTTCGACTTCGCGCCGTTCGTCGTCCGGCAGGGCGGCAAAATCCGCCGGTTTTTGCAGCGGCTTGCCGTCGACGATGGGAATGAAAAAAATATGGCCGCGCGAACTCTGCTGCACTTGAAAGCCGCGCTCCCGGGCGAGGGTGGCGAACTGGACGTTTAGCTCCTGCGTCCGATTGTTGAATTTTTCCATCAGCGACGATTTTTCTTTGTCGAAGGCTTCCTGGCGAAAAGCTTTGGGTAATTCCTCGCGCAACGCCTTAACCAAGTTGTGCATCAGCTCACGCAGCTCGACGCCTTGCCCCGGCTTTAAATAAATCGCCCGGGGCGCGTCGGGATGCAAAAAATTATGCACATAAATCCAATCGCCGGGAGTTGGCGCGCCGCTGGCCCGTTCGCTCACCCAGCGGCGCAGGGTTTCGAGTTTCTCCGCGCCGGTTAGACCAGAAACGAAAATATTGTAACCGCTGCCGAAAACTCCGAGCCCCAACTCCAATGCCGCCAGGGCGCGCTCCTGGCCGACAAAGTTTTTCGCGCCCGCCAGCTCGCCGGTGGAGGAGAACTTGTCGTCCAGCTGGACCGAGAAGCGCAGCTCCCCGGCGCTAAGTTCGCGCACGCATTGGCTCGGTTCGACGGGCTTCGTCTCTTGGACGATCAGGCTGGTGTCTATCATCGCAGCTCTCCTGTTTTCGGATGTTTTGCTTTGGGTAGCGTCACCCGCAAAACGCCGTCGTGAAACTCCGCTTGGATCGCATCCTTGTCGATGGATTGGGGCAGCTTGATGCGGCGAGTGAAATGACCCGACGAGCGCTCCATGGTGTGAAATGGGCCGTCGTTTTGACGCTTCTCGATGACGCGCGCGCCGCTCAGCACGAGATCGCCATTTTCCGCTTCGACTTTGACGTCTTCGGGCTTGACGCCCGGCAGATCGGCTTCGAGAACAAAAGCGTCTTTGGTTTCATAAAGATCCACCGACGGATTCCAACCGCGCACCTCGCGGCAAACTCCCCAGGGCCGGTGGATCATTTCGTCGAAGAGTCGTTCCACTTCGCGCGGCAGGTGGATCGGAAACGAGATCAAGTCGTTTTGCTTGTTCGCCATTGTTTTGCTCTCCCGTCGTTAGTGACGGCTCGGTCGACATGAGTAGGGATCGCCCGGTCCGCAATCGACGCGGCTCGTTAATTGTTCAACGCAATGGCCATGCCAGTAAAACTTAAACTGGGACGAGAGCAACTCGCAGGGATTTATCATCGCTGAGAAAGGACGGTCCGGAGAGTTGCAGGCTTGAGAAGAAAAGTCAGAGAAGATGAGAAAATACCGTGGCACATGCGTTGCGAATTAAATGAATCATTCGGCGGCGACGGCGGCGATGGCCTCGCCGACAGAGAAAATTCTCGGAGGGCAAGCAGATGGATGAAAAGAGCCTCAGCATCGTCGGCATTGATGCCGACGCGCAGCAGCGATATTTCGACACCTTCCGGCGCGCCGAATACTTGGAGCCGGAAAAGGCGCTGCTATTGGCGGTGCTGGAAGACGCGATTCATTGCTATCGGAAATTTGCTACCGCCCATGACCGCGCCGGCCGGGAGCGATTTCGTGAAGTTGAACAGTGGCTCGTGGGCGGCGGCAACGATTGGATCTTCGCCTTCGAGACCCTGTGTGAATTATTAGATCTTGATCCAGACTATGTCCGGCGCGCCTTACGCGAATCGGCGCCAAAAGCTGCGGCCGCAAATCGAGATCGACCGCGCCGTCACGCACGACACCGACAGGCCGCATGATCATCGGCGTTTCGGCGAAAACATTTTTCGCTCGGAGTCGGAAAGTTAGCCGCAAAGAACCTAGCGCGGCAAAGCCGCAACCAAATGTGAAAGAGTTTTTCACCACGAAGGACACGAAGAGCACGAAGTTCGGAGTCTTAATTATCCGAACCCTTCGTGATCTTCGTGGAGAGGTCGGATTTTCTTATCGCGCGCGACAACTTAGGACCACCGGCTCTGAAAATTTGCGAGAGCCGCGAAAACTTATGGCTATAGCGATGCAAAGTACGCAAAAAAAGAATTGGAATTTTTAGGGGCGGGTTTGCAACCCGCCCTCTCGGCTCCATCGATCAATGCTGCGGCCAGTAAAGCAAAAGCGGTACGCCGGCGCGCCGGATACAAGCGGCGGCGACGCTGCCGAGTAAAGCCCGTTTAAGACCGCTGCGCCCATGGGTGGTAAGCGCCAGCATGGCTTCCGGCAGGTCGTGAACGTAGCGGCAAATCGCTTCGGCGGGATCGCCGTGCAGGACTTCCCAGTGCGGCGCGATGCCGTAGCGCGTTTTTATGTCGGCGGCTTTCCAGTGAAGATAGTTCGCTTCACTCACCGCGATTTTTTCCTCAGGCCTTGGCGCCGGGGTGATTTGCGGCGGCAACACTTGGATCAAAGTTAGCTTGGCCGAGAGGGACTGCGCCGCTTTGACGGCATGGGTAATTATTTTCTCCGCGAACTCGCTGCCGTCGAGCGCCGCGACCAGAGTGTTGATTCGCTTCGGCGCGTCGCAGTCTTTGTTTAGCGGGTAGTAAAGGACCACTGGCCGTTTGGCTTGGCTGATCACTCGCAGCGCGACGCTGCCCAGGAGCGCTTCGGCCCAGGCGGAGTGGCCATGGGTCGTCAACGCCGCGGTGGCGCGGGGATGAGCTGCCAACTCGGCGGCGATGGCGGCGGCGGGATCGCTGCCGACCAAGAAGCGGCGCTGGGCGCCGTACTGGCGCGCGCAGTCGCGCAAGCGATCTTCTTCGCTCGACAACTCGGCCGCGTCCGCGACCACTCGCAAGAGCGTCAACTGTCCGCCCGTGGCGACGCTAAGGGCGCGCGCCACCGGCAGGATTGTTTCCGCCAGCGGCGAGCCGTCCAGGCAGGCGAGGATCTCATCGAACATCAATTACTCCCGCTCCGTCGTCCTCATCTGCCGGCCATGCGCACAGTGCTCGCCTGCGGGCCTTTTTCGCCCAGCTCCTCGGCGAAATGAACTTCATGGCCGACTTCCAACCGATCGAAGCCCGGCGCCAGCACGCTATTCTTGTGAAAGTAGAGTTCGCGCCCGTCGGGAGTCTGAAGAAAACCATAATCCTCGAACGGGAAGAGTTTGACGATACGGGCGACCGCTGCCGGCTCGTGGACTTTTACCTGGCCGCTTTGGCGCCGCGCATGATCTTGCAGCTTACGCCCGGCGGCATTGAAGGCATCGCGAATCGCGACGTAGACGTCTTCGTGGGCCGCATGCTTGCTCGGTTCATGGAGCTCGGTGAAATTTTCTTCGGGCTCCGCGCCCTGGATCGATTTCGCCGCCGCCAATCGTTTCGGCGCGTGATTGATCACCAGCTCACCGCCCGGCACGGTTAGATCGATTCGCACTTCATAAGTTTTTCCCTTGTGATGATGGCGGTGCGGCGCCCGGACGATGACCCGACAACTCATGATGCGATCATACAAAGAGTCGAGTTTGGCGGCTTTTTCGCGGACGTTCGCTTCGATGGCCGGCGACGGTGCCATATCGCGAAAAGTAATTTTCAGGGGAATTTTCATTGTTGATGATCCTCCTCAGACATTTGTCGTTTCAGTATACAATCATTAAACCGGCAAGAGGTATGCCAGTTACGGCGCTTTGGCGAATTAAAAATAACTGGATTTACCAAGAGATTGGTTTGTCGCGAACGAATCGTAGCAAGATGTTTCGCAATATTCGGAAACGATTTGAAAATCCTTCCCAGCCGTGGAAAGCGCCATTGCGCTTGTCTGACGGCGCTCATCGTTCGCGGTGGCGGGCATGTTTCTTGCGCACTCTAAATTACGACCGCGACGGTCGCGATCGATGTATTAACAGAAAGGAGCCGGTTATGGCGATACTAAAAAGACTTAAAGAAATGCTCGATGAGGCGAAGATCCCCTATGAGGTTTACAATCACGCGCTGGCCTACACGGCCCAAGAGATCGCCGCCAAGCAACATTTCTCCGGCAATGAAATGGCTAAAGTCGTGATGCTTGAGGCCGACGACAAGCTGGTCATGGGCGTGCTGCGCGGCAATGACAAAATAAGTTTGCATGCTGTCGAGGACAGCCT
>Ga0137461_1000005_pt1 | contig 40877 bp, 22 predicted proteins | sample EasRivERMGT746_2_FD_104650 | JGI IMG/M metagenome (GOLD analysis project Ga0137461, IMG submission 104650) | Soil microbial communities from meander-bound floodplain in the East River, Colorado, USA - East River MetaG ERMGT746_2 | ecosystem: Environmental > Terrestrial > Soil > Floodplain ... | reverse complement strand
TGAACAAATTCAGCAGCCTGGATCTTATAAAAATAAATACCGCTTGGTAAACGCGAAGCATCAAAATCAATTTCATAAGTTCCTGCATCGAATTCCTTATCAATTAATACTGCAAGCTGTTCGCCAATTACATTAAAAATTCTTATAGTAACGTTTGCGGTAATTGGTACACTAAATTTAATTTTTGTAACTGGATTAAACGGATTTGGATAATTCTGGTAAAGCATAAAATCATCAGGCAGAAAAACCTGACTGTTTATTTCGTCATCAATTCCAACTATTTCACCAAAATCTGTGAGTGCTTTTGTGATTAGTTGTTTAGCTTCCGATTCAATCATATAATAAAGTGGAAAATCAATCAGGACAATTTTGTTGTTTGATGAATTGTACAAAATTCCAACTGGCTGACCATGAAACTGAGATGGTGGCTGTATTGATGAACGATAAGTGAAAAGCAGATGCAAATCCGGCTCGGAGTCTAGAAAACTAAAAACTTCCATCCCTGTTAGATCTCCACCGAAATTAGGAACTTTAACCGAATCAACTGTAATTGAAGGATAACCTGAAACCTGGGAATCAGCACTGCGGAAATCATCTGTATCCGCCAGTTTGACTGTATCTATTTTTAACTGATCAAAAATAAAATCACCGCTTGAAAATGTATTTACAGTAATCTGTTCATCTGAAATAGATTCTAAAAGCTTCCAGCCGGAGAACAAAACGTTTCCTCCATTCTCAATATATTTCCTCAGAGAAATCGTGTCGCCAAATAATTTTATTATTGGTATCCTTACGTCGCTGTGAACAATTACGGTTGAGTAAGGAGCCATTATTGCATCACTGATTCTCAAAGCCTGCTGAAGACTATCTGCTACATCCCATTGAACCTGAAGATTAAATTGTTCCAATAAATCCTGATAATATGTGTCAACCTGCTCGTCTCTTGGCAACAAAGGACTAATGCCCGGACCATCTTTTGAAGCATCGAGAACCAGTATCCCTAAATCGTGCGTTGCTAATTGTCCAGGAACAATTTCAGAGGACAGACTGAAGTTATTGTCAATATCAAGCGCCCGTATTGTGTATTTGTAAAGTGTATGGACTGTTGCTGTATTGTCAAAAAAAGAAACTGCTGAGGAGTCCAGATCAAATTCAACTGGCGGATTAGAAGATTCTTCTCTGGTAATCCGGTATCCAGCCAAATCAAGTTCAGTACTTTTAATCCATTTCAGTCTGATACCTGTTTGCATTGAAGTTGAATTAAAACCGTGAGGTGGTTCAGGAGTTGAACTTGGTAGAACTAATGTTTCTCCGGAAAAAATACTTTCATTTCCGGAAGTGTCCAATGCTGAATAAGAGATGTAGATTGCCTGCTCTGGAATCAATCCCATTAAAGTGAATGAATTAACATTTCCAGCTAATATTATCTGATCATAAAACAAAGAATCAGGATTACGAATTGCAATTCTGTAACCACCAAAATCCGGTTCGGTGTTGGTTTTTTCCCAATCCAGCAAAAGCTCTGTTCCATTTCCAACATTAATTACATGAATTTGTGATTGAGGGGTTTCCGGAGCCATTGCAAGTGAAGCTAATCCGGCTAAATTTGTTTTAACGATTCTTGTTAAATAATTAATGTTAACATACTGCATAGAATCTGTTCCATTGTGCTGATGACCGTTACCCCCACTTCCATCACCAAATTCATGCGCTTCCGTAAACCGAACTGCAGCATATCCATTATTAAAAAATGGAATATGGTCGCCTCCCCTTCCGGGACGATCGAGAGCTGGAATTAAATTTACAGTCCAATCAACATCGGTTACATATTGTTCGGCTTTCAATTTTAAATATCGAGTTAACTGTCTTGATGACGAAATGGAACTCCCTCCGGAAAAATGGCGAACACTTGTACTATCAATTATAAATTGCCCGGTTGGACATGATGGATCAATGCAGCCTTCAATTCCACCGACAATATCGTTAGTTATCATTCCATCAATTCTCATATTATTTTGCAACGCCCAGTTTGCATACGCAGTGCTGCCAATTAGTGATTGTTCCTCCCCGGTTACTGCCATAAGTATTACTGAACTTTCCAAATGTTGAGAATAGCTGCTTAAAATCCTGGCAATTTCCATTGAAGTAACTGTACCGCTTCCATCATCATTTGCACCGGGAGCTGATGCTGTGTTATCACAATTATCTATTGTACGGCTGTCCATATGTCCACTTGCAATAAAATTTCTTTCGGGGGATGCGTTGCCATTTATAGCTGCCAGCACATTTTTATGCGAGTTATTTAAAATTCCACAAGCAGTTGCCGAAAAAACAAAGAAGCTTGGAATAACACCACCGTTACTCTGAGTTTCAAAATCCTGGATCTTTTGAAAAATGAAATTTCTTGCTGCACCAATTCCTTCTGTAATAGATGAAGTATCAGAGTTTGTATGCCGTGTTCCAAAACCGACTAACGTTTCCAGATAGAAAAGGATGCTGTCCGCCGAAACCTCATTCACCATTTGCTGGATTAATGGGTTAGCTGGTGTTCCTGAATAAAATTTATCAATAAGATTTTGTGAGAGAATAAACGTATTGGGGGATATTATAAAGAAAAGAGTCAGAAAAGATATTATTCGTTTTGTAATAATTGCCTTCATACTGCCTCCAAATTAAAATAATTCATCGAAACCCCTTTAAATTTGATTTTTATTACAATCTATTGATAAAATGAAATAATATTTTCATAAATGCAAATCATATTTATAAGTTTCACAATAATATTTTAAAAACCTTTTTCTTAAAAATTCATAAAAGCACAATCATTTTCTTTTCCTGACTAAATGCAATTTGTAATCTTCCGCACATCATAACCTTACTTATTATTTTAACTTTCATTAGGATCAATTCAAAGTTTAACAAAAAATATTTTCAAACTGATATTTTCGGTTCATTAAAAAACCTGAATTAATTTTGCAAAGAAAACTTGTTCAAAACTTTTCATACTTATATAGTTATTCATTTAGAGCACTTATCTTCCTAAACCTGCTCGAATTACAGTTTTAGATAAATTTAAAATGAGGAGCATAAAAAAATGCGTTTCAAGTGGAGATATATAATTAAAATAATTTTATTGACTGTGATTCTATCAGCACCATTCAGTTTTATATCGGGACAAACAATTCAACCGGATAGTGCACTTAACATAATAATCAGTGAACTTGAAGGAACAAAACTTGCTTTGTCTGAAGCTTTGGATCTTGCTATGAAAAATTCAACATCAATCGGAAAAGTTGAAGCAATTTATATGTCAACTGCAGGCTCCTTAACAAGAGAACGCGGTTATTTTGACCCGGAATTTTATTTTAATTTATATTATCACGATTTGGATATTCCAACTTCATCATTTTTTGCCGGTGCTGATGTTCTGAAGACTGAAGAGACAACCTCTCAAACAGGACTCAAGCTAAACCTGCCGATCGGAACTCAACTTGAAGTTGGATTAAATACTTTCAGCCTGAATACAAATTCACAATATGCCGTTCTAAATCCCGAGTATAATGCATTCGGAAGTTTGAGTTTCCGTCAGCCATTGCTTGGCGGATTTACTTCAACTGGTCGAAGAGAACTTACCAGAGCAGAACTTGAGCACGAAGCTGCAAAAGCTCTATTTGATCAGGAAGTTATCGCAGTTACAAGTGAAGTTGAAATAGCTTATTGGAATCTTTACACTGCTGAAAGAGATTTTGGCGTACAGAAATTAGTCCGGGATCGAGCGAAAGAATTTTTGACAGAGACTGAACTCCGGGAAAAAGCAGGAATTGTTGGACCAAGCCAGGTAGCAAGTGCAAAAACATTTCTTGCAGAACAAGAATTACTTCTGATTGATCAGGAAGAAGCGCTTGATAGCCAATCTGACCGGATGGCGGTATTAATTGGTACGCGACCTGAATCAGTTTCATTACGTTATAAAACTACTGATCATCCGCCGATGGATTTCCCGATTGAGTCCGTCGATTTATTAATTAGCTATGCCTTTGAAAGTAATCTTCAGCTTCAGGCAGTTCAAAAAGAAATTGATGCGGGAAATTCGTTAGTTGATGCTGCTGCCTGGGAAGTGTGGCCAACTTTGGATATAATTGGATCACTTTCGAGTGCCGGTATCGGAGGTGACTCACAAGCAGTAATATTCGGCAGCGATACATTGCGTTCTACCAGCGGAGGAAGTTTTGGAGGTATGTTGAACCAGGTTGTTCAAAGAGAATATCCGGGCTGGAGTGTTGGTTTGGAATTAAGTGTTCCTATAGGATTTCGAAGTGACATCGGAGAAAAAGATCGGCTTGAAGCAGTGGTATTTGTTGCTGAGCAAAGATATATTGAACTTTCAAGAACTATTGAAGAATCAGTACGTAAGTCTCATCGTGAACTTACTCATGGTAATATGAGGCTCAAAGCAGCAACGGACGGAGTTGATGCTGCGCAGGAACAAGTCCGAATTGGTGTGATCGAATTTCAAAACGGCCGGATCACTGCCTTCGAACTTGTTCGTCTCGGAGAAGATTTTGCAAAAGCTCAACGAAGATATTCAGAAGCTTTGGTCCGAACAGTAAATGCGGTTGCAACTTTAAAACAACTTACTTCGGGAAGATACCCGGAGAGTTCAAATTTTGAATAAGGAGGTTTGTATGAAAAAAATAATTATTCCAAAAAAGTTTTCTAATATTTTATCTGGTATGGTTTTAATATCAATAATAATTATCACATTAAGCTGTTCAGATCAGAATGCTGAAGGTGGACAGTTTTCTATGCCGCCAATGCCTGTTGAAGCTGCAAATGTAATTGAACAAAAAATGTCAGACAAATTTAAAGCTGTCGGAACCATTGAAGCAATTGAAGAGGTAACTATTGTTTCTGAAATTGACGGAATGATAATTGAAATTCCATTCGAGGAAGGAAGTTATGTTCAACGTGGACAAATTATTACAAAACTCGATGATGCACAGTTGGGTGCAGAGTTACTTCGTGCTGAGGCGTTCTTTACTCAATTCCAGACAAGTTACAACAGGATAAAAACAGTAGTCGAACAGAAAGCAGGAACACAGCAGGATTTGGATGATGCATTTGCATCTTTAAAGGTTGCTGAAGCAAATTATAAATTAGCTCAAACACGATTTGACAAAACAAAAATAGTTGCTCCATTCGATGGACAGATTGGTTCACGTAAAGTTAGTATCGGAACTTTTCTCAGAGCAGGTGATCCAATAGCTGAATTGGCAAATCTTAATGAGGTCAGAGTAAATTTTTCTGCTCCTGAAAAATATCTTGCTCAGTTAAAACGAGGAGCTGAGGTTACAGTTTCTTCGAATGTTTATCAAGGACATGAAGTGAAAGGAAGAATAATTGCAATAGAACCAGTTCTGGATTCTGAAACACGAACGGCACAAATAACCGCACGAATGAGAAATCCAGGGCAGAAATTCCGTTCCGGTATGTCTGCCGATATCTCCGTTGTTTTAGGCGAACGAATGAAAGCATTAACAATACCGAATGAATCTGTTTTTGCCTCAGGCAATCAGTCGTTTGTTTTTGTGATTAATCCGGACAGCAGTGTAAAACGTGTTCCTGTCTCGCTTGGATTACAACTTGCGAATGTCGTAGAAATTCTCAGCGGGCTTGAACTTGGCATGCAAGTGGTTAATGCGGGACATCAAAAGCTATTTGATGGTGCTAAAGTTATCCCGATCTTAAAAACAGAAATTGATACAACTCAGTCGCAATAATGAAGAAGAATTTGTAAGGAGAATTATTTTATGAAACTAAGTCATATCTCGATTCAAAGACCTGTACTTGCATCAGTGATGAGCTTAACAATTGTACTTTTTGGAATTATATCTTTCACCCAGCTACCTGTTCGTGAATATCCTGACATCGATCCACCCATTATTTCTGTTGTCACACTTTATCGTGGTGCAAGTTCAAACGTTGTTGAAACAGAAATTTCAGATGTCCTCGAAGAACAATTCGCAACTCTTGAAGGAGTGAAAACTATTACCTCTTCAAGCCAGGAAGGTGGTTCGGTAATTACAATTCAATTTGAACTTCAGATAGATGTCAATGAAGCAGCAAATGATGTTCGTGACCGGGTTTCAAGAATCAGAGGAACATTACCTCAGGAAATTGAGGATCCGATAATTTCAAAAATAGATGCAAATGCCCAGGCAATTGTTTGGCTTGCACTTTACAGCACACAACACTCAACCCTGGAACTTTCGGATATCGGCGACAGAATAATTAAAGAAAAACTTCAGCGGCTTCCAGGTGTTGGAACAGTCATCATTGGAGGTGAACGCCGATATGCAATGAGAGTTTGGCTGGATCCGCTTCGTATGGCTGCACACAAATTAACTACTTACGATATTGAAAATGCGATCAGAACTGAAAATGCTGAAATACCAAGCGGCAGAGTTGAAGGTGAGCAAAGGGAATTTGCGGTCCGAACCAGGGGTGAACTTTCAACACCGGAAGAATTTGGTGCAATAATAATATCTCAGAAAGGAAATGAAGTAGTCAGGCTTCGTGATGTTGCAGATGTTCGTGTTGGTGCTGAAGACGAAAGAACAGCTGCACGATGGAATGGTCAGCCAGCAGTTGGTCTCGGAATAGTTAAACAATCAAAAGCGAGCACAGTTGATGTAGCAAAGGAAATTCGGGATGCTCTACCTGAACTAATAAAATTACTTCCGGAAGGAATAAAGCTTGAAGTTGCATTCGACAGCTCTGAATTTATAAATGAATCTATTTCTGAAGTTCAGGAAACACTGCTGATAGCTTTAGCATTGGTTGTTTTGGTTGTTCTTGCATTTCTGAAAAGTTTTAGAGCCACAATCATCCCAACACTTGCAATCCCGATTTCAATTATCGGCGCATTAGCAGCAGTTTACTTTGCAGGTTTTACTATCAACATCTTAACACTTCTCGGTTTTGTGCTTTCAATAGGATTAGTTGTTGATGATGCGATAGTTGTTCTTGAAAATATTTATCGTCATATGGAAATGGGTAAAACCAAATTACAGGCAGCAATTGATGGAAGCAAGGAAATCGGATTTGCAGTAGTCTCAACTACGATAGCATTGGTTGCAGTCTTCGTTCCCCTTGCATTTTTATCTGGAAATGTCGGACGATTATTTAATGAGTTTGGAATTGCAGTTGCCGTTGCAGTATTGATTTCAGGATTTGTAGCACTTACTCTGACACCAATGTTATCCTCAAGAATATTAAAACCTTTGCACGGTACAAGTAAGAGCTGGGCTTCCAGAACATTTGATGCATCTTTTGAATTTTTGAATCGGGTTTACGATAAGATTTTAAAAGCAGCATTAAGTCATCGGATTATAATGCTAGCAGGTTCTTTTGTGTTGATAATTCTTGCTTACATCCTGTTCCTCTTTATTCCCAGTGAGCTGGTTCCGGTTGAAGATCGTGGTGTCGCCTTTGGAATTGTTATTGCACCGGAAGGAGCAACACTTGAATATACAGATTCGTATGTCCGTGAAATAGAAAGTCGTCTGCTCCATCTTCCTGAACTCGAAGGACTCTTCACAGCGACAGGACTGGGTTTTGGCGGACCTGGCAATGTTACAAATAGTTTTATGTTTTTAAATCTAAAATCGAGAGGCGAACGCGAAAAATCACAGCAGCAAATTGTGCAGGAACTTTTTCCGCAATTAATTTCCATTCCCGGTGTTCTTGCTTTCGTAATCAATCCGCCAAGTTTAAATGTGGATTTTTCTTCAAATCCGGTTGATTATGTTTTGCAGGGAGATAGCTACGATGAACTTAGTCAAGCAGTTAACATCATGATGTTTGAAGCATCAAAGCTTGGTTATCTTATCAATATGGATTCAGATTTAAGATTAAACAAACCTCAGCTCGATATTCGTATTGACAGAGAAAGAGCTTCGGGATTAGGATTATCAGTAACTGATATCGGATCCGCATTGGAAACTTTTTTGGGTGGAAGAGTTGTTACAGATTTTAAACAAGGTTCGAAGCAATATGATGTCATTCTCCAGATGAAACCGGAATATCGTTCAACACCGGATGCAATTCAAAATATTTATTTACGCGGCAAAGGAGGATTAGTCCAGCTCGCCAATGTTGTAAATGTAGAAAAAACCGTGGCTCCAAAAGAGTTGAAACATTATAACAGAATCCGTTCAGCATCGATTACTGCAAGCTTAGTTCCGGGTGTAACACTCGGGCAGGCACTGAATGATCTTGACAAAATTGCTCGGGAAAAACTTCCCCCAGGAATAAAGACAGAGTACGCAGGTCAATCGCTTGAATACAAATCCTCAAGCTCTGCGCTGTATTTAATGTTTATTCTCGCAATTATTTTTATTTATCTGGTTCTTGCAGCACAGTTTGAAAGCTTTATTCATCCATTTACGATTTTACTTTCAGTACCGCTTGCGGTGTTCGGAGCACTTTTAACTTTATTTCTCTTCGGACAAACTCTGAACATTTATTCTCAGATCGGTTTAATAATGCTGATCGGATTGGTAACTAAGAACGCAATACTTATTGTTGAGTTTGCAAATCAGCAGAGAGCAAACGGACTTGGTTTAATAGAAGCAGTCGTTGAAGCATCAACAATTCGGTTAAGACCAATATTGATGACTTCATTCTCCACAATATTTGGAATTCTTCCGATTGCGATGGGTCTGGGAGCTGGTGCTGAATCAAGACAACCGTTGGGTTTAGTTGTTGTCGGAGGTGTGCTGTTCTCAACATTTTTGACTTTAATAGTTGTTCCGGTTGTCTATACTATTCTTGCCCGGTTTATCAAAGTGAAAAATAAGTCAGAACAAACTTCAGAGACCAATGATGTTAATTTGGATTTAGACTCAGTGCATGCGGTTGGAAAATAAAAACCCCGACCATATTTTCTTGATTGAGGTTCAGGTGTATCTAGATCCTTATCGGTTATTTTATCAGAATCATCTTTTTTGTTTGAATAAATTCAGCTGCATGTAGTTTATAAAAATAAATGCCGCTTGGTAAATTCGAAGCATCAAAATCAATTTCATAAATTCCTGCATCGAATTCCTTATCGATTAAAACTGCAAGCTGTTCGCCAATCACATTATAAATGCTTAAAGAAACGATTGCTGTAATCGGCACACCAAATTTAATTTTTGTAACTGGATTAAACGGATTTGGATAATTCTGTTCCAGATTATATGCAAATAAATTTTTGTCATCATCTACTGAATTCGTCGATCCGGTCGTAAATCTGAATACCTGCGAAAACAGTCCTTCATAATTTGCTGTTGCCCCTCTTACCCGCCAATAATACTTTTTATTTTCTTCAAGGTCGGTTACGGAATATGAAGTAGAAGTAATTCCGGGTTGGTTAACAACAAAGTTTATAAAAGAACCAAAAGTAGATATTTGTAGTGTGTACGAAACTGCACCGTTTACAGGAGTCCATTCAAATGTAGGACTGGTTGAAACATTCAAAGCACTATCAGGTGGTGAAATTAGATTTGGAATATCAATTCCTGTTGTAAAACTTCTTACCTCAGAAAAGCTGCTGATATTACCACCATTGTTTGCTTGTACCCGCCAATAATATTTTACAAAACCAAGCTGCAGACCACCTACCAAATTATTTAGCGTTCCCATCAACTTATCCTGCACTATTGTTGTAAAGTTAGAATCAGTTGACAATTGGAATCTATATAGTACTGCAGATTGAACCGGAGCCCATTGAAAGCTCTGTGTACGCATCACATCTTCAAGACCATCTTCCGGAGAGATTAGAACTGGTGGGTCAGGAACGCTGTTATTAACACCAAGATATGTAACAAACATTTCAATTTTTTGTACAGGCCGTTCTGTACCAGGTACTACAGGTGAGCTGACAATATCATCTACCACCGTCATCCCATCATAAACTCTTCCATAAGCTGTGTACTGCCCATTCAAACTTGAATTACCAGCAACATTTATAAAAAACTGTGACGTTGCACTATTAATATCTGAATCCCTTGCAGCACCCAGAATCCCGCGTGCGTGATTTATATTTGTAAACTCAGCAGGTACAGTGGTCTGCGTTGGATCTCCATATCCCCATGTTGAGGGATCACCATGCCGGGAATTAGGATCACCTCCCTGAATAACAAATCCAGGTACAACTCTGTGGAAAGCCGTAGTATCATAAAACTGAATTGATACAAGACTATCAAAATTATGAACATGCAGAGGCGTAATTATTCTAAAAAGTTCAACTTTGATATCTCCTATATAATTACCTTCTCTTTCACACATTATGTTGTATTGAGGCATCCCGGTTTGAGCAATTGTATTTATTCCCAATAATAAAAATAAAAGGGCTGCAATAAATAATGATTGTAGATTTTTCATAGCTTCATCTCTTTTGTGAATCTTTTATTAAATATAACACCTGCTGATTTGAGAATAAAGTTAACGGAAGAAATGATTCATCAAGAATATTAAACCGTCAGATCAACATTCGACTAATTATATTTAAATCATTTTACCTATTACAAATCAGTGACTTATTATCAATAAGTAGCAAGTGAAGAACAAGAGCTCCTACTGATGAAATGTATTATATCAATATAAAATGAACTTCTGATAAATCGTAAGTGGAGTCTTAATTCAATCAGAGGAGCAGTTGATTGATAGTAACTATCTATTCACACGGAATTAGAAATTTTGTTTTTAGTTTCTATTCGCACTTTACAATTTCTTTTGGTCAAGTAAGATATATCAGCTGGCAACAAAAAAATCTTTCCAACTCTATTTGTTAAAAAGATTTATAAAAGGTGTTTGTGATTTGATACCTTACAAAATACGCCGTTGACTGGCATTCAGTAATGCAATAATTATTAAGATCACTTGCCCTTATCTGCTGAATATGAATAAAGTATTCTTTCTCTTCTTTCTTCTACCAATCTAAGGTATTCAGACTTTAAGTTATTATCCAGGTATGATCTTTCAACAAGATTCCGAATCTCCTTCTCTCCAGATACGATGTCTTCAAGTATTTTGGAGATCCTTATAGGCTTTAGTCCTATTCTAGTTCCAAACTCAAAAAAATCATCCATTGAATATTTTGAACTGAATTTATATCCCTCAGTCATAAAACTGTCCTTAAATAATTCAAGTGCAGTATCACTTTCTCCTGGAACGTGTATAGCGGTATTAATCAAATCATAGAAAGGTGTGAGTAAATAATCTCCATAGTCTTCATTGCGTAAGATAGAAAAGTTTTTTAAATGAGCATCACCATTACAAACCAGGAAATTAAATAAAATTGACTTGAAGTATTTCTCAACTTCAATATTATATGCCCCGACATACCTTTTAAGATATTCAGCTATATGTTCATAGTTAAAATCGTATTTATAGTTTTTGCCAGCTGTTTCTTCTGTTATCTGGGCAACCTGAGCAAAATCTTCCTGCAATAATTTTCTACCATCAGGCAGTATATCAAATCGTTTTGTGATGTAAGCTACTTCCATATCTGAAAAAAATATTAATGCATTTTCAGCTGTAGGTAATTCGAACACCTGTGTAGCAATTTGCATTGTAATGTGTTCATTTGCTGGAACTGCATCTAAGTGCCTGAATTGACCTGAAGGAATTGGCTTTAAGATATATTCTCCACCCTTCTCAGTCAGGACAAGTTCGTTTCCATTCAGTTTTAAAGAATGTTTAACCTGTATCCCTGAAATTGAAAGTTTCCCGCTTCTTTCAATTTTAGTTTCATTGAATTCAGGTCTTGAGAATGAGAGAATATGACTAACCTTTTTCCCGTTAAATAATTTTTTTCTACAATTGTCACAATAAGTTTCGACATTTTCTTTTAAACAACCCGGGCAATTCATTTTTTATCCTACCTCCGTGACGGTTATGGCACCAATAGTATTTTCACCTGCTGTTTTTATTAACCTGGTAAAATGATCCTTCTCATCAATCTTTAGCATTCTGCATTGAATTTCTTTATTGTCCCCTTCAGCTAAGAGTCCGTAGAAAAAAGCAAATAATTTTTCTGATTCAAACGGTTGCTTTCTCTTCGGAAGGGATAAACTAATCGAAGGATAGTTTTCTTCATTCAAATAATCTTCATCATACTGGAATGTATATTTTCCATTGACCTTGCTTAAATAACCAGCAACTTTATTATTATAATAAACCACAGCTTTCTGATCACTCATTTATCTTTGTCCTTATGATAATTTCTAATCCGAGTGCTTCCAGGATTTTTTCCAACTGCTCAATAGAAGGATTCATCTCACCCTTTTCAATGTATTGCAAACTCCTCCGGCTTATGCCGGTAATCTCAGCAAGATCTTCTTGTGTAATACTAAGATATTTTCTCCGCCTCTTTATCTCAATACCTATTTCTTTGATATTCATTATAAACACCGATTTAATTGCGCAATATGTTGCACTATTTGTATTATCTTTAATGCAATTATACACTGATTTTCTCAAATGCGCAAGATGTTGCGCAATACTAAATTTTCGGCTTTTATATCACCTAAATCTGAGTTAATGCGCAATATACTGCGCTTTTATTCATCCAAGAGGCTAACTGCTTGACTAAGATTTTCACTTTGTAAATGCGAATAAATCTGAGTAGTTGAAATACTCTCATGACCTAATAGTTCTTTCACCACATATATTGATGCACCTTTCTGAATCAGATTTAGAGAGAAAAACGGGAAGTGATTTTTTTTGTTTAGGTGGTTTAATTTTTTTTAATGGATTTTCACTAATGTATCCCCTACAGCTGCTTTTGAGAAAGCAGCTTTTAATGTTCGATAATACATTAAAGCTGACCAGGGTGCAGTTGAAAACCTTTCAGCAATAAACTGATCTAAAACTCTTGGCGTTAGATTCACCAGAGAAACGTCTGTAGAATAATTGAGTAGTTGCCGGAAAGAAAGTTTAATTGCTGTAGAATACTTTTTTGTTTTATTCGTGGAAGCATACCTAATATATTCATCTCTAAATTCTGACAATTTTATTTGATTGATAGGCTGTTCTTGAACGGGATTAAACTATTTGATGAAAGCCATAGCTTCCTTCTTAGATTTAGTAGCAATCGATTTCCTACAATACTTTTTGGTAATCGGATCTAGATACTGAATATAATAAGTTCCGTTTTTTCTTTGGACAAGAAACATGACACACCTCCGAAGATTTGTTGCTGAACGATGTGTACACACTTGCTATTAGCAAGTGTGTACACAAAGTGTCCATATCAGAAATTGAAGGTGTACATAATAAATCAGTTGATTTATTATGATTTTGAGGGGAAAAGAGAGCTGGCTATGGGACTCGAACCCGCGACCTGCTGATTACAAAATGGTTGACCTTCTTTTTCTATTCTCTGATATCAAACACTTTTTTTAATTACACTATAATTGTACACTAATTTGTTCATTTTATCAAGCACAAGATCACATACAATATTTTAGATAATTGTTTTGTGGAAAGTCTGTATGTTATTTTAAAATAAATGGGGGTTCTGTTCTGTTAACCGCTTGTAACATATAATTTATTAAAAGTTTCTCACTACAATATTCACAGCAAGGACATATTATTTTAATAATTAAATTCTTACTTCATCAACACCATTTTATTGTCTCAATAAAACAGCACGTATAATTTCTATATAAAGGTAGAACGTAACTGAACAGAGATGGTTATTAAAGTGCCCATTCTAGCTCTCTACTTCTAATTATCGTTTCCCACCTTTTTAATTCATTAGCAAAAATCCATTCGATTTTCTTTATGGTTTTAAACAAATCTTCATAATTTTCATTTTGCTTTAATTCATCCTTAAAATTATTTATGCCATCTATCATTCGTCTACGATTGAGGGAGATAGAGAAAAATTCTCGATGAGACTTTATGCCAACTAATGTTGTCCCAAAAGTGGGTAAAATGAGAACGAGCAATATCAGTATGTTTTCAGAAAGTGAACGATCAGTTCGATTTTTATCATCCAGTAAATTTAGAATTTCTCCGGTCAAAACTTAGCGTAATGATTATGAGGTATAAAGTAAAGAACCTCCTTATTCTAAATCCTTTATTTCCAATATGGATGTAATTATAGAAGAAAGAAGAATTAAGCCAATGAAAAGCAGAAAGTATATCGGACAATTTTAAATATTACTGGTTAGTAGATAGCCACATTTTCTTTTGAGAAGAAATACAACTTATCCAAATTAAAAAATAAATTTAGTAAGGTACCGTTATCTGGTTTTTCGATAGCCCCAACTCTCGCGACAAATGGAGCATTGCCTAAGTTATAATAAAGAAATGTTTCATTGCCCATTTGTTCTGCGACTTCAATTTGTGTAGAGAAATTATGCACAAAAAGCGCATTACCTGGTTCGAGTAATATATCTTCCGGTCTTATGCCTATCGTAACATCACTATTAATATAATTTTTCAATAAATTATGATATGAAAGAGGAAGCTTTATAGTTAATAAATCGTCCTTGCTTTTAAATGATAAACCATTATCGCTGAGTATTAAGCCATCAATAAAATTCATTGGTGGACTACCGATAAATCCTGCTGCAAATTTGTTCTTAGGATGTTTATATAAATTAAGAGGTGTATCGATTTGCTGAACAATTCCATCTTTCATTAATGCAATCCTATCACCCATTGTCATTGCTTCTGTTTGATCGTGAGTTACATAGATAATCGTAGCTTCCAGCCGTTTATGCAATTTTGAAATCTCAGTTCGCATTTGAACGCGCAGCTTTGCATCCAGATTGCTAAGAGGTTCATCAAATAAAAATACTTTTGGCTTACGCACTATAGCTCTACCGACAGCGACCCTCTGTCGTTGTCCTCCAGATAATGCTTTGGGTTTTCGATTAAGGAATTTTTCCAAATCTAAGATTTTTGCAGCTTCATTCACTCTTTGCTTAATATCTTCTTTACTGAATTTTCTTAATTTCAATCCGAATGCAATATTTTCATACACAGTCATATGAGGATACAGAGCATAATTTTGGAAGACCATTGCTATATCGCGATTCTTTGGCGAAATATCATTAATGAGTTTGTCATCAATATAAATTTGACCTTCGGTAATCTCTTCCAATCCAGCTATCATTCTTAGTGTGGTAGATTTACCGCAACCGGAGGGCCCTACAAGCACAACAAATTCTTTATCTTTAATTGTAAGATTAACATCACAGACAACTTTTAATTTGTTATCATAGACTTTTGATACATTTCTTAATTCAACAACTGCCATAACGGACTTGCTCTAAAATTTATTTGAATTTTATTGAATAATGATTTCTATTTTGACTGGAAATGTGCTTTAAATTTATTTCAAATATATTATTTTTCTCTGATTCCGTAATCCCGCTGCTAATAGGATTCCCATTCAAAGAAAAACTTTGATTTGCTGTTGGAGATATAATTTGTAATTCAATCAAATGATCTTCAAAAGATTCAAGATCAAATTCAAGTGTCTTTGTTTCTCTATCATACAGAGGAGAAATAACTAATGCACTCGCTGAATTTAAATAAGGCGTTTTGGTATTCCCTAATTTTAGAGTAATCTTTCTCAAATTATTTATATCATCCGGAACAATAGCTGATGGAATTTCTTTTCCATCAAATAGGATTGAGGATAATGTACTCCCCTCGCCAGTCATATCGACAAATACAGGGACTCCCTTGATAGTAACTGTTAATTGCACAGAATCCATTTCTTCGGGAATAAACGGACTAAATGAAATGTTCCATTCATTTTCTCTCAGTCCGAATAAATTATACAAAGTATAAAAATACCATCCACCTGCCCATAAGAATTGAGGTTTGTCAATCTTACCATAAAGAGCTGGATCATTTTTATCACTTATTCTGTACTCATATAAAGCAGGTTGGCCATTAGGACTATTGATTACTCCACTCAAAGTCATGGACTGCTTAACGAAATTTAATGCTTCTTCATTAAATCCATTGTTTATTAATCCAAGAACATACCAAGCATTACCGTGGGGCCAGATTCCTCCATTTGCATAATAGTAAGGTTCACCTGCTTCATTGCCAGCAAACTTCATATAATCAATCAGTTTATGTAAATCCATTGGATAGAGTGTATAGATGCCAAGTTTTTCATCTAATAAATTTTCTTTGGCAGTTGTTATCAGCTTTAGATTTTTGTTTTCATCAAGTAAATTAAAATGCGAAGCAAGGAGAGAACCCATATAAATATGACGATCTTCTGTTCCATCTTCATAATAACTTATCAGGTAATTTAGTTTATCATCCCAAAGTGTATCGACTAGTTTTCTATTCATCCGATTTGCAAGGTCCTCATAGAGCTTAAATTCAAAAGAATCTTTCTGTAAGAAAGTCGAGATATAGTTAAACTCCCTTAAAGCACGAATAGTCAGGATTGTCATATAAGCCCGTGGTCCAAAATTGTTACCAATATCCCACCAGTCAGGTCTAAAGGACCACATTAAATCATCTTCACCTTTATTCTTTAAAGCAGTTTTAATGCTTTGCTCGATATAAGGATAAAGTTGATCCAGAAATTTACTATCACCTGAATGTCGCAGATAACGTGCACAAACAAGAGTGAACCAAAAATGATTCCAATTTTCTGTCCCTGCAAACTCGGTTTTATATTGGGTGTCTTTCCAATAATATGCATGAGGTATAATTTTATTTGTATCGGCTAAACTGATAATATATTTTAAATCATTTTTAACTCTGCTCAGATCGAAATTCACCGCAGCTAAATCAGTAAGCAACGCATCGTGAGTAAAATAAAAATTGTATTCTGCTTGTGCAGGCATTGGAACAATTTGTCCATTCAAATAATGAGCATTTGCGGTTAGAACAGCTTTTGACCATCGCGAAGTAAAATCAAGGTCTTTATTACCGCTAACGATTTCATTTTTGTCTATAGCCTCTTCTATGATGTAATTCTCATATTCATTGACTTCCTTTTGATAATTTTTTAACAGGTATTCAGTCTTTTCTCTCGCTTCTGAAATTAATGCTGATCCTACAATCTGGATAATTTTAATTGATGTTTTCGGAGCTAATTGTTTTTTATAAATGAATGCAGTCACAGGTTTGCCGGGTTTATCTTTCTGAATTATTTTTTCCGGAAGAGGGCTGTTAGTGTTCAACCACCAGTCATTGAGGTTTTTAAATCCATTATCCTTTTCTTCTTGAGTCGTAAAACTTGAAGGTTCCAACCCGGAATTCATAACAAATATTTGCGCATTACCCGTTTCTGTAAACGGATAGTTTGTCTTGATTATTGACCCATTTTCTTGAAATTCTGTGTATGCTCTATCAATAATTTTATAAGTGTGGCTTGTTCGAAGTGTTGTTTCTAATCTTGTAAAGACTTCAAAATCTTTTTCTTCTTTTGATTTGTTTGTGATTACGTAGGTAATCACCATAGCTGGTTCACTTTTACAAAACTCATAACTGATTTTTATTTCGCTATCAAATTTCTCTTTTGTAAACGATACAGAATAAGGTGTTTGATCAACTTCGTAGATTTCATTTTCAAGAATTCTTTTTGGTAAACTTCCAACTTTTATTCCCACAGACATGATTCTGAAATTTTCTCGTTTCCAATAATCATCACTAATATCTATACTATTTGCAACCGGGTAATAAAAACTTATCCGGTTCAGCATCGGGAAACTTTTATGAATTTCAATTCCAACATAAGGACCCCCGATTTCTATCTGACCAACTTCCTTCGTACTTGTTATATGAAGTAGCTTTTTATCCTGCCCAAATGTTACCATCGGTATCATTATTAAAATCAGGAAGAGAAATAAGAAATTAAACTTCATTATTAAAACTATTTAATAGAATTAACCATTTATTTGAGCAACATCATTTTTTTTACTTCTGAAAAGTTATTTGCAATAAACCGGATAAAATAGACTCCTGAATTCATAGTCTTATCATCATTATTTCTGCTATCCCAGCTAATTGAATAGAAACCCGGCAATTTCTGCTCATCGACTAATGTTTTAACTTTCTGACCTAGTACATTAAATATTTCAAGTTTTATATTTGATTCATGTGAAACCTGAAATTTAATAGTCGTCTCCCCATTAAAAGGATTAGGATAATTTTGTAACAAACTGTAGTTCTCTGGTGTCTTATTTTCTTGTTGATCTTCAAGATCAGTTACAAAATCATAAAGGGCTTGAATATTTCCATACGACAGAGCATAATTATAAATCCGTATATCATCCAAAACTCCTTTAAAATTATATTGATTATTGCCTGGCAGAACCTGCCCGATCATAAAGTCAATTGGAGTGGTTAAAATTAATCCGGAGAAAGATGTAAAGGCATCAAGTTCACCATTAATATAAATTTCATAATCACTGCCATCATAAAGTACAGTAACATTATAAAGATTATCTTCTACTAATTCTGTTTCAGAATCAAGATCTTTTATACCCAAATTACTTTTAACAGTCCAGCGTATGTGTTTATTTGTAATTGAGACCTTGCATCTGTTTTCCCAATTACCATGTGAAAGAGGGTAAGATTCCTGGACAAAAAACTCTTCAACTTTTATCCAGAAATTAATAGTAACAGCATCCTGAAAATTTAAACTTGGACTGCTGACCACACTTATATAATCATTTATTCCATCAAATGAGTATGCACTGGATGGATTACCCCAACGATCTGAAACTAGAGTAGCTCCCGAAACCGTACCATTATTATTAAATCCACTTTCATCGATAGCATTACCATTAAAAGGATAGAACGCCACAAGATCCCCTGTCTGCTGAATCGTAGTATCACGGACGGATACACCAATACTATCAATTGCCTCTCCTCCACGGCCATCATTTACTATGGAGGCTATATAGTAATTGCCTGCGGAAGTTGGTGCTGTCCAGGTGATTGTCGCTCCGGTACCGGATATAGTGCCAAAAATTGCAGTCCAGTTATAATTCAATGTGTCTCCGTCCGGGTCTGTTGCAGCACAATTAATTTCAGATTCAGAACCGAGATGAATTTTTCTTGGATGTGCAGTTATTCCGGTTATTATAGGATCGTTATTGATATATTCTACTACATCAATATAAAGAGAATCAGAAATTATACCGCCCTGATTATCACTTACTGTGCAGATAATTAAATATGAACCGGGAAATGAGGGTGCCTGCCAATTAATTATACTATCTGTTCCAGTAAAACTTCCGCCTGATACTGACCATTGATAAATTAAAGGATCGTTATCTCTATCAACTGCTGTACAATATATTTTTGCCGAATCATTAAAAACAACAACCTGCTTATCTGATGCAAACGATTTTATTCTTGGAGGATAATTTGCAACTGTCTGACCTGACAGATAATCAATTATAACTCCGTTAACAAAAGCCTTGTCTAGTTCATATGTTATCGTACTTCCGGCAGGTATTATCACAGCAATGACTGCCTGATCTGCTGGGATTATGATTGATGTTTCACCTGTAACGGCCGACTTTATAATAGTATTTGTAACAGCATTGTATATATCATGCATCCCGCTGCCAACATTTATTATAACTGACTTTTCAGATGGATATGGGTTGTAATAAAGATAACTGGGAAAAGCATCTTTATGAAAATAATCAGTCTTTAGAAGATTAAGCTGCAAAATCATTTGGACATTTGTAGTATCAATTATTCCGCCTAATATTCCAACATGAGAAGAACCATAAAGGGCAAGATTTGTCATTCCCCACCCTCCGCTGATTGCATCTCCTGTTGCATAAGGACTGTTTCCATTCTGAGATTGACGAAGTGCTTCGTGCCCGATGTAAGAATTCGGATCATATTGATGAGCCCATTCTTCACTATCCTGGTTTTGATCAGGAAGATAGTTAGGATACAACAGCCGTGCAGCATTAGTAGCATTCAGTACCCATTTACCAATAGCACGTGCAAAACGGTCATCATATCGAACCATTGGAACAAGTGCCCCAACCTGTTCAAATGTATTCATTAAAAAAGCATAATCATTGGATCCATTTACTTCACCAATTAAACCGTCAACATCGTAGCCTCCCCAGTTTCCGACAATAGCTCCCCATTGACGGAGCGGTCCAACATCAAAACACCAGTTAATAATTTTTTGAATGTCATAAGTTGTACCTAATTCAGCATTCATTCTTGCAGCAGTATAAGCACCGTAAGATAGTTGTAGTTCGTAAGAAGGGTTTGAAGTCAGTGAATTTAGAAATTCCAAACACCATTCTGCACCTATTCTGTAGTTGTCATTTCCTGTTTCTGCATAAGCATTGTATAGGAGCCAGGCCAAAGCACCTGCAGCTTCAGGTTCAACAACCCCAGATGAAAATGGAGTCATAGTCATAAGATTAAATGCACGGTAATTCATATAAGGGCTTTGCCAAGGCGTAGCACTGCCGCCCATTACTACCACTGCTTCCAGCCATCGGTTGGCTACACTGATAAATTGATTAGAGAAATCGCCAATAGATGGATATTGATCGTAGAGTTGATAGAAAAATATATTCGGCATTACATCGTACCACCAATCATCCCAATTACTCCCAGTCGGATGATTTAAATAAACATTTGCACTATTCGCCTTGTTAAAATATTCTTCACACATCAGAACCCAATTATATCCGTTCTGATTACTTTTATCAATACCGACCAAAGATGCCCCTATCGTTGCCGGTATCAGGTTTATACCTTCAGAGGATGATGGCACGGTTGTACCTACCACCGTGTGAAGTCCGAAACTATTATGTTCAGGATAATTAATTGTATTAGTATTCAACCAGATCAAAGGAAGATACTGTCCGGTAAGATCAAAATCGAAAACAAAATTATCATAACCAATTGCAACCTGTTTCCAGTTTCTCATTTCATAAGGAGAAGGTGCATTTGGCATCTGTTCGATACGATTAATAACTATTTGCTGTGCTAAAGCATCAGGAGTGAATAAAGTTTTTATAGTTATCGCGAATAATAAAAAATACTTAACGTAACTTTTTATTTCCATATTATTCCAATTGACAATTCTAATCTTCATCTCTTATTCAGGTAATTATTAAGAGTATAAATCTCAAGTCGATCAAAATTTATTTTTTCATCGGAATGAAATGAGATATTTAAAAATTTTTCTTCGCCCGGTAAAAGAATAAATCCTCTATCGGAAAAATCAGCAATAGGATGCTGAACATCCAGGAATAATGCAATTTTATCTGTTATAAGTTTCAGACAATTAAATGAATTATTTTTTATCAGTTGAAATTTAATATTTACAGGAACAAGATTTTTATGCTTCCATTCCCCGTTGATAAAATAATTTCTGGAAAGAATTTTATTGTTCTCATCAAGAAGTGAAGCAATCAAAATTTGGTTTTTATCATCGGGTAAAACACTTTGAGGGACATCATAACAGATATATCCCCGGGTTTCCTTTTTTATTTGAAAAAATTCCTCTTGAATCTGACTGCCTGAAAAACTATCAAATAAATTAAATTTGAGTTTACCATTAGTTTTTCCAGTTTTAACATTCTGCAAAATTATTTGAAAGCCATCATTATTTTTTATGAAGCAGATTGCCTGCTGTGCAAAGACATTTTTTACGAAGTAGTATGATAATTTCGGTCTTAGTTCAGAATCTATCAGAGACCAGCTTGTAACCGGCCAGCAATCATTTAGTTGCCAGATGATACTTCCTTTTGTTTTTGTAGATTGGAATTTCCAGTATTCAAGGCAAGTTTTTAGCGCAAAAGCCTGATTAATCTGTGTTAGATAAATAAAATCACTCCAACCAGTATTTAACGGCAGATGACCGGCAAGAAATCTAATAAGCCTTTCTGGTCCTTCAGCTTGTTTATTATGAAATTCAAAAACTTTATCCTGGATTTTTCTGTTTTCTTCAGGAAGATATTTTTCAAAGGTGAATTTATTTGCCGGTCCCTGGAAACCAAATTCTGTTACAAACAAACTTTTATCATTTATTACACTTTTATAATCAATCCATCTGCTCCATATCTCCCACTGATGATTATTGCCACTGTCAAATGAGTTCGGATCTTCTTCATTTCCGAAAGGAGAAGATGGCCAGTACGGTCGTCCGGGATCAATCTCATTTAAAATTTCAGGAATTATAGTATGATAAATTTTGTACCCAGGCATATTTTCGTAAGATGTTTTTTGCTCCTGGTACCATATCCATTCATTTTCATTATTACCACACCAAAGTGCAAGTGATGGGTGATGCTGAAGCCTGAATACATTTTGAGTTACTTCTTTTTTTACATTCTCTATAAATGAATCATACTCCGGGTAAGAACCGCATGCAAACATGAAATCCTGCCAGACTAACAAACCAAGCCGATCGCATAATGAATAAAATTCATCATCTTCATAAATACCTCCGCCCCATACTCTCACGATATTCATATTTGCCTGCTTTGCAAATGAAAGCAGCACAGAATATTTCTCTTTTGTTATCCGGGACAGAAATGAGTCAGCTGGTATCCAGTTAACTCCCTGGCAATAAATATCTCTGTTATTTATTCGAAACTTAAAAGTTGATACTTTTTCTTCAATAAGTATCAGCTCAAGTTTTCTTATCCCCACACTTTTGTTAACCTCATTAAGAACAATTTTATTATCATCAATTATCTTAGCCGTTAACAAATATAAATTCTGCTCACCTTCTCCATTAGGCCACCAAAGTTTTGGATTTTTAATTCCAAAAGTAGTCTTGTACTTTTTTGAGTTTTGAATTGGAATCTTCTCCTCATAAATATTTTTTTCATCAGATAATGAAATGTAAAGCGAAAAATTATTTAATTGATTACCGGTTATTTCTGTAATCACATCAACCTCCGCATAATCCTCTTTGAGATTGGTTGTTTGAAAGGTGACGTTTTCGATGCTTGAATCAGCATACTCTTCTAAATATACACTACGCCAAATTCCGGATGTAGGAAAAGAAGGTCCCCAATCCCAACCAAAAGAATATTGCGCTTTCCTTATATACACTTTGCTTGAATTGAGAGCAACTGGAAGTTTGCCATATTTCTCTTCATGGTCAGACGCGTACTTAACGGGAGACTTGAAAATTATACATAATATATTACTTGAAGCTTTGACGACATTTTTAATATTGTATCTGTATGTTAGAAACATATTATCAGTACCGCCCAATTTTACATCGTTTAAATATATTTCACAGATCGTATCAAGACCTTCAAATACAAGGCCAATGTTATTACTTGTAAGGTGATTAAAATCAAACTTTGTCTGATAAATCCAATCACAAACGGAAATCCAATTTAATTTCAATTCATTATCAGAAAAAAAAGGATCTTCAATAAGATTGTTGTTTAATAAATCAGTATGGATTGTCCCAGGTATTGTAGCAGCAAACCATTCCCCCGGTTTTATTTTCTGATTAGGTATAAATTCAGTAGAGAGAGACAATTCTGCTAATTTAAATTTCCAATTCTTATTTAATTCTTTTCTGTTAAACAAATCATTACCATTTATAAATCAGTAAAAGTCTAATCTATATTTTCAAATTCTTTTAACGCAATAGGATTTAATGATATTTTTAACAATGACAGCAACCCTTCGATAGTTGATTCTGCACCAGAATTTTTATTAATCAAAGCTTCATTTTCGATTCCGTCATAAAAAATTCCACTATGAGGGTTATACATAACTGTATGGGCCAGATTGCTTCCAATAAACCATTGTGCCACCCGACCTGCTTTTATTGCATAAGTCGAATCTGATGTGATATTGTATGCCTCAAGCAAAGCAAGAACCATAGGGCTAATACAATAAGCTATTTGGGAATATTTGCTTGATTCAACAATTTCTATATGATCGGATTGTTTTTGTACTTTGAAGTAATTCAAAAAACCTTTTTCAATTAATCGTTCATAAAAATTATTCAATTCTGATAGAGCACTTGTTTTGATTTTTTCATCCTTTAAAACCATATACGCTTTAAGTAAAGCATAAGCTTGAGAATTACCCCAGCCATGCCATGTATTCTGCCAGCTTAGGAAGGCACCATAAAACTCACATTCAGTATTTCGAAGCTGCATCATTAGAATCCCATCAATCAATGACTGAAGGTAATCCAGGATTTCTTTATCGCCGGATATTTTATAATAATCAGACAGACTTAACATTAAAAGAGCGGACTGATCCGATGCATAATTACCTGGAAGCCAATCCGGAAATTCGATTCCGTCGATTAAGACTTTTTCTTTTTCTTTAGGAATATATCGCTTTATCGCTGCAATGGTTTTTTCTATACTTTGATTTACTCGTACGGACTTATTATTGAAAGAATATTCAAATTGTTTGTAATGTTCCATCAAAGCCCACAAAGCCCGCCACGACCACCAATTTGGTTCAGGCACACTTGTCCTATAAGTTTTATTTATAGAACCATCTTCCCAGATAAAATTATAGAAGAAACCGTTCTCTGCCTGCATATGTATGACAAACTCAACAAGCTTGTTGGATTTATTAAGACTCGTACTATCATTATATGCTTTATAATATTCTAAATAAAAAATTGCTGCACGGGCAGCATCATCTATACATGCATAACCCTCATCATTATCACCAACATATGCATAATCCGGGGCATTACTATAAATATGAACTATAGCCATCTCTTTTCCATCTATGTTAATTTCCTCATATAAATAATCGAGATGAGATTTATTGACAATAAAAGTTGTTTGGCTCGAAGATATTTCACTGCAAAGAAAAATAGAAATTGAAATTAAAATCCAGATAATATTAAAATTATATTTTTTCAATTTTTATTTTTGGCTAATTGCATAATGATAAAAGATATTCAACATTTGTTTCAGCAAGACAGATATTCATATCAGCACCTGAATAATAGATCTTCACATCGCCGTTATCTTCTATAATCCAGCCATTTGAAAAGATAACATTGTTGACATCACCTATGCGCTCATAATCCATATCCGGAGAAAGAATTGGCTCCTTACTTTTTCCAATTACTAACCAGGGCCTTTCAAGATCTAGTAGAACAACACCAAGTTTATAAATAGAACCAGTACCAAATGATCTTACTCCATGATAGAGCATTAACCATCCTTCAATGGTTTTTATTGGATTACTTGATGAGCCAATTTTATCAGTTTCCCAGGTGCCCGGTTCTGGTTCCAAAAGTAGTTTATGATCACCCCAGTGAATCAGATCGGGACTGCGGCTTACCCACATATCTCTTCTATTCTCCGCAGATGGACGATCAATTTTCCAATAATAGTTATTGATTTTTTCCGGAAATATTGCACAGTCTTTATTGGAAGGTTCAGAAATGGGGCCGTGAATTTTAAAGATTACAAAATCTGTGGTCTCAGAAAGTATTACCAGAGGCTGATATTTCGAGTAGCCGGTATATGTAAGATAAAATTTATCTTCAATTTGTGTAATACGGGCATCTTCAATGCCCCATTTTACATAATCATAACAATCTTTATGATCTTCAGGTGTAAGTGCAGGTTTCGAAGAAACTTTATAATTATATCCGTCTTCACTTTCAGCGATTACTAATGATGACCTCCCAGTAGGCATCTCAACTCTGCAAAGGAGAATATATTTTCCTTTATATTTAACTGCCCCCGGATTAAAAATACTATTAACATTGAACGAGACATTCTCTTTAGTAAGGATGGGATTTTTACTACATCGATTTATTCCCAATTGTATCACCTTTTTAATTTTTTTAACAACTCAGAAATTTTAACTCTTGCAAAACCACAAGCAGAATCAGAAAATGCATAAGGTATTATTAAGTTACCCTTATGAACAATTGACCCGCATGAATAAACAACGTTTGGTACGTAACCTTCTCTTTCTTCTTCATTAGGTTGAATTAAAGGTTCTTTTAATGATCCAATAACTTTGAATGGATCTTCCAGATCGAGAAGCATTGCACTAATTACATATTTTCGCATCGGACCAACAGCGTGAGTAATTAAAATCCAGCCTGCCTTTGTTTCTATAGGTGAACCGCAATTTCCAACTTGAATATACTCCCAAGGTCGTTCAGGGATTTTCATAACTTTTGCATCTTTCCAATGATAAATATCATCCGAAGACATTAGGAACATATTTTCACCATCTTGTCGAGATGTAATTACGCATTTGTTCTTAATTTTTCTGGGGAATAACGCCATACCTTTATCTTGAATGGAGTTCCCGTGGAGAGTCCCGATTTCAAATTTGCGAAAATCTTTAGTTTCAATTAATTGAGTTCTAAATGTTCTACCATTATAAGCAGTATAGGTACCGAAATACGTAAAATCATTTTTATCAACAAATCTTACAAACCTTGCATCTTCCATTCCCCCGCATTCACTTTTTGAATTTGGGAATAAAACCCTTTCACCCAAAGGGAATTCTTCGGAAAAATTACACACATAATTAGAATCCAACAGATCCCTGATTTCAGCTTTAGTTTTATTGGTATATTTAAATTTCTTACTCAGAATATCATCTCTATGTAATTTTATTTTCTGGGGGAAATTTGAAAATCTTGAATTCTTCTTTAAATGAATATTAGAGTTTTTATCAATTATACCTTCCCGGAATTCTATGGAAGAAAGATGACGTTCACCGGTTGCCCTAAGACTCATAACGAATCTCAGTGAAGCTTTCTCTAATTTGGTTTGATCCGGATGAGGAACCATAGAGGGGTTAAACAATGCCGCAGAACTGATCGAATATTCTTTAGAAAAGTATGCGCCAATAAGAAGTTTTTTATCATTGCTTAATAAATCAGAAAAGGAGATAAATTTTTCAACTCTTAAATAATTTGACAAAAGAATTTCTTCAAAACATCGATGCCTTTTGTAAAATTCTAAAAACACATTCCCAAGAATACTCTGTACTTCTGCTTCCTCTAAGGACAAAACCATTTGAATAACTCTTTTAGTTCTTGCTTTGTTAAGCTGGAGGAACATTAAAACCACTCGCTTTGGATCCGGAATTAATTTTGTTGTTAACTTTTTGATCATTTGATATAATATCTTTCTATTCTTTTATTCCTGTGGATGCCATACTTTGTATAAAATATTTCTGGAAGAACAAATAGGCCAGTACTATAGGCAATGCTAAAATTACTGCCGATGCAAGTTTCACACCTAATTGAGATTCCGCTCTTCCACCTACAGCAAATAATGTAACAAGCTGCGGCATTGTCATTAAGCTTTCATCACGGATTACTATCAATGGCCACAGTACTTCGTTCCAGGAAGCCATAAATGTTATTATTCCGATTGTCACTATCGCCGGCATCGAGTTAGGCCAAAGTATCCTGAATATTATCTGCATCTCATTACATCCGTCAAGTCTGGCCGCATCGATTAGACTATCAGGAATAGATTTAAAATATTGTCTAAACATAATTATGCTTAACGCATTTATCATATAAGGTACTATCAATGCCAAATACGTATCGATCCAGCCAAACTTTACCATAATTATGTACTGGGGTATTAGCGTAATCTGAAATGGTAATGTCATCGTGAAAATAATTATGTAAAAAATTAAATCTCTACCTTTGAATACAAGTTTAGACAATGCGTAACCGATCATAGACCCAAAAACCAATACGCCGATTGTGATAGAAGAAGCAACAATGAGACTATTAATAAATGCTCCACCGATAGGTATTTTGTCAAGCATCTGAGAATAACTGCTTAAGGTCAGGGATGTGGGCATAAGTGTTAGATTACCAATTTCATTTTCCGGGGCAATTGATGCCATCACCATCCAGTAAAATGGATACACAAATATCAAAGCACTGACGGTAAGGGCGACATAAAACAATAATGATTTAAATTTTTTCAATGGTCTTTCTCAATGAATTTTTTCTGAATCATTACCACAGCTAAAATGATGAAGGCAAAAAACAAACCTAAAGTTGCCGCATATCCCATATGATAATAGAAAAAGCCTTGTTTATAAATATAAAGTACGGCAGACACAGTACTATTCAATGGTCCTCCGCCTGTCATAATATATGGTTCGATAAATAATGAGAATCCTCCTATAGTTGAAAGAATCACTACCATAAAAATTGTTGGGTTTATCATAGGCAAAGTAATTTTGAAGAATTTTTGCAAATGAGTTGCACCTTCGAGATCAGCAGCTTCATAATATTGTGTCGGAACTGTTTGGAGACCAACTAAAAAGAGAATGATGTAAAGTCCGACATTTTTCCAGGTAGCTATTAATGCAATTGATGACATTGCTATATTCGGATCCGTTAACCATCCTATCTTACCTAGTCCAATCCCTATAAGTAATCTATTTAGAAGACCTGTGTCATATCCAAATAACTGCTGCCACAAAATTGTAACTACAACTCCTGAAACAATCACAGGCAGAAAAAATGCACCTCTGAAAGCTCCTTTTAATTTGATTTTTTGATTTAATATTTCTGCAAGAAACAGTGCAACGATTATCTGAAGCGGAATATGAATAACTAAGAATATTAAAGTGTTACCAATTGATTTAAAAAAAGTTTTATCATTGAATAATTGTATATAATTATTCACACCAGTGTATTCCATCGGTGAAATTATATTCCATTTGTGAAATGTAAGTACAATAGAAAACCCAACAGGAAACGCAACAAATAGAATAAAATGTACCATATAAGGAGACACGAGTAGGTATGGTAACATTTTTTTTCTATTAATCATTTGATGACAATCTATTCCAGGAACAATAAATTAACAGCATCTTCTGCATCAGCTATAGCCTCCCTAGGGGTCTTTTTCCCATAAACAACACACGCCTCATATTGTTGAGAAATTAAATCAAAAATTTCTTTTAGTACAGGTGATGCATCAGTTCCTTTAACATACGACGACTGATCAGCGAAGACTTTCATCTTGGGGTTATTGTTGAAGTAATCATTAAAGAAAGGATTGCTATTAAGATTTTTCCTTCTCGGTAATTGGTTTGTTATTGCTAAGAGTTTTAGATCACCTTCATTATTGATCATTGTTTTAATATAATTCCATGCCGCCTGAGGATCTTTGCATGTTTTAAAGACGACTATATTTTTCGGATCTCCATAGGTATAAACAGGTCCTTTATGTCCGTCGGGTACAGGCATAAATGTATATTCATATTCAAAACCTTTCGGTTTAAACTTTTCAGCGTGCGCTATTTCCCAGGGTCCTACAAACCTTGTTGCTGTAACTCCTGCTAAGAAAACATCCTGCCGTGCAGAAAGTTTTTCTTTGGAAAAATAATTTTTTTTGTACAACTCTCGCAGAAAAGAAAAAACCTCAATTGCATGTTCATTATTGAAAACCGCCTTGTTATCCTTAACTAAAGACGCTCCACCCGATGCTGCAAGATATAGAGGATAAAAATCAAAAAATCTTTGCCACCAGGTTACTTCTACTTCACTATAACCAAACCACCTGTCAACATATCCATCACTATCAAAATCTTTTTGAAATTTTTGTGAAGCATTTAAAAAATCAGTGTACGTTTTCGGAGGACCTTGTAATTCCAAATCGTTCATAAGATTAACATTATAAATCAGCATAATAGGATTGATCTTCCACGGTACCTGGTAGATATGACCATCAAGAGATTTTATTTCCTCGATTACCGCACTATCACAACGTTCATAAAGAAAATCAAGAAACCCTTTAAGTGTATCGAGTGCGATTAAAACACCTGCCTGAGCATATGCTTCAACATCTCCTTGCCACATATTAGAATAGATATCAGGAGTAGTATTACCCACAACTGCTGCTAATATAATTTCCTCACTTGATCGCCCCTCCGGAACAGGTTGGTATTTAACCTGATCGTTTGGGTTATTCTTGTTCCATTCATCTGTAATTATTTTTGCAAACTTTATTTCATCAGTGTTATTTGAACACCAGTACAAAATTGCATCACGAGAATTTTTATTATTGCCGTTACAACTGATTAAAACATAACAGAACGAGACTATTATTATAATATTAAATAAACATTTCATATACTTTTACTCCCAGCTTGCCCAATCAATATCTATTGAAGGAAATGCTGGCCTCGGTATCAGATTGCCTCTTTTAACTAGATACATATCAATAGCTTTTTTATCATTTTCAGATGACAATTTTATCTTATCAAGTAAATCTTTATTTATTACAATTTTATATTTTTTCTTTAGCTCAAGAATTTTGTTAAATATTTTTCTTGAAAGTTCTTGACTCATAATTTCAGATGGTGATTTTTTCTTTTCATTTAATAATCGCTGCTCTTCAGAACTTAAAGTGATTGAATTTGCTAATTCATTTCTATAAGCACTGTAAGATATTTTATCTCTCCACCAACCTGATTGTTTTTTTACCCAGTCGGCTTTATCATATCCTTTTTGAGTAGCTATTCTCGTCAACAGTTTATCCCTCACCATAAGCCAGACTAAATTTTCCAACGATTTTGAAAATACTATCAAATCATTTTTTAAAAATTTCACATACTGATCCCGATTCCTATACCAGATGATAAACTCGTCCAATGAATAACTATGATTAGTACCAACTACCAATGAAATACCAGGATATTTGTCTCCCCGATTTAATCCGAGATTGGATAATGCGGTATCCAATTTCTTATCTAATTCCCATTCAGAATACTTTTCGGGCATAAGTACGATTTTTCCTAAATAGGAACGAAGAATATTAAATGCATCACGTTTAATGATTGGGTTCTCATCAACAAATAAACCGTTCACATACTGATCTGATAAAATGTCCATTTTGCTTTTAGTCAAAGCCTCAACAGATTCATACCTGAGTTTATTTTGTTCCGTGTCGTTCGTAATTAAATTTTTCCAAATATTATCAATTTTAATTATGTACCAGCCATCATCAGTATGAATAGGAGCCGATATATTTCCGGCTTTTAAAGTATCTAGAATTTGTGCGAAGACAGGATTTTTTACATAAATATTATATAAACTGCTTTTCATTTGTCTGTCATCGGTAAAAACGGAATCATTTATTTGAGTATAAAAAAGAGAATCAAATGAGTTCGCATTCCTTAACTGTTTCAGATAATGTTCTATAGATAGCTGGCTTTCAAAATATAGCCACCTGATCTCGTATTCAATAAGTTTCTTTCCTATAATTTTTTCAATTTCATTTTCATTTATTTCAACTTTTGGTAATATCTCTTCCCTGAAAAGTTCTTCCGCAGCCAAATCAGATTGGATATCATTAAATATTCCCTTTGCAAAATCCTCTTCTAAAATATCTTTCTCATACCCATCTAATGCAAGAAGTTTTTCATTAATAATATAGTTTAAATGAGTTTCTTTCGAATTACTCTTCCTTTTCGGAAATGCAGGTCCGAATTCATAACTGTAATAGAACTCTTCTGCGGTAATTTTTATTGTGTCAACTTCAGCAACGATTTCTTCTTTATTAATAATATTCTGATTTCTTTCACTGAAAAGATCCTGCGGTAAGCTATTACTTAAATTAATAAGGAGTAATAGGAATACGAACGTCTTCAATTATTATTTCATAAGAATTGTGGTGAAAAATTTCAAGGATTAATTATCAAAACTTTATCCCTACTGAAAAATTGTGCACATTTGTCAATCGTCCGAAGTCTCTAAAGGCATAATCAAAATTAACAACTGCTGTACTCAAAAGCATTTTCGAATTTACTCCCACACCAAATGATAACCCACCTTCAGCATCCTGAAGAAATAACGAATTATATCCACCTCTGAGTGATAAATAACCCATAAATGAAAATTCAGCGCCGAAATTTAAACTCTGGTAATCATTATTCGGTACTAGAGCATCGGCAGAGATAGTTAGCTTATAATCATCATAATTAACTAAAGGAGATGAAACACCAATCTGGAAATAAAGCGGTAAATCCCACGAATCTAATTCAATGTTAACAGGTATATTTTCATTTGAGCCTTGTTTGGTTTCATCTACCCGAATAAAATATCTTGCATCCCTGCCTTCGAGTTGCATGGATGTTCCGAAGTTTGACAATACAGCACCTATAGTCATTCCTCCCAAAAGGTCCGTCCTGAAAACAGTACCAGCATCGATCGCGAATGCGGACGAGCTCATATGCCATATAGTTTGTTTGATATATTTGGCAGTTATACCCACCGAAAATCTATCAGTTAGGAATCTTGCGTATGAAATTCCGACAGCAATATCGCCCGCACTAAAATTTTCACCTGTTCCTTCGGGTTGTTCAACTGTTCTGACTTTCATATCTCCCATTGAAAGAGAAGTAAAACTTAATCCAAAATTTCCAAAATCTCCCAAAGTTAAAATCAGACCCGCGTAATCAAATTTTGTGTCAGCTATCCAATCTGTATGTGCTAATATTACTTCATATTGAGTAAGTGATGCAATCCCTCCAACATTCCAGTACAAAGCTGAAGCATCATTTGCAAGACCAACAAATGCACCCCCCATTCCATTTGCAGCTGCGCCAACTCCAATTTCTAAGAAGGACGCAGCAGTTGTACCGGTCTTTGAGACGTTTTGAGAATAGAAATTTTGATTCCCCAAGAAAAAAAACAGAAGGAATAAAAATATTTTTGCGCGAGTTATAATATGCATAACATCCTCTTGCAATAAATTTAAGAATTTCATTATTTTATTATCGCAAACTTTCCTATTTTTTCACCAATTTCCGGTGCATCAACATGAAAGACATACACACCGAAAGCTATATCCATCCCATCTTTGGAAACCAGATTCCAGCTTTCCTGTCCATCCGTAATCGAACTGGAATGTTCGATTGTATCAACTAGTTTTCCACTGATAGTGTAAATTCTAATTGTACATTCATTTGGCAAATGAATAAAGAATATTCTTCTCTCACCTCTTCCAACTTCATTTGAGAGTGGCTCCCACGATGCTGCTCCAACATATGGATTGGGCACAACTGCAACATTTTCTAATTCTGCCTGAGCTTTGGATTTATCAAAACTCTGACCTTTTGTTGTAAACTCATAAAACTCACCTTCTCTGAATGGTTTTGTATTAACAACTTTAAAGACATCTCCAGTTTGTGGAGGTCTTTGTTCTTCTTCTGCAATTGTGGTGTCTTTAAATAAAGCGACAGACCAGCTGACGTGTCGATCTAAATTATTGGTAGCTGGTTTACCTAACGAGTCTCCAAAGACAAAAAATACAGCATCGCTGTCATTGAATTTTTTATCCGTATTCTCATCACGAAAGATGAACTGGAAATGATCCTTCCCTTCTGTGACATTGTTTACTATAATATTTGACAGGATTGGTTGACTAAAAGCATCAGCAGGGAAAGATAAATCCCCTTGTCCTGAGTCAGTGAAACTAATTTCAAAATCAGCAGGGTAGTCGATTTTTTTTCCTTGATATGCAGCCGCATATCTTGAATCAAAACCAAGTTGAACCATATAATTACTACTTCCCGTAACCCATCCGGACTTATCAAAATCAATTGTCACTAAGGTATCGCTTGTAATATCTACTATGAAACCGTCGACAATTGGAGTTTGTTCTTTAATCCCACTTACTGTCCGTAAATTCAATAAAGTATCATTTGGGACTACGTCGATTATAGAATATTTAGGATGTGCAGAATTATGGAAAGGAGCGTCATCGAAAAATTCTAATCTGTAAGTATTAAAATTTTTAACTGAATCGGGATTAAGTATGGAAATTGAAATTTGTCCGGTACCTGGACCACTTCCTTCAAAGGATTGTATCCCTGGAGCTATATAACCCGCTGCCGGTGACCTTGGAGTGATTACAGCAGTATTAATATCAGTAGTTATATTACCATTAATATCTATTTTGAGAATTGTAGTTGTTTCTGAAGGCGGAATACCTTCAACATTTCCTTCAATAGTTACAGTTACAAATCCTTTATCATAAGCAGCAACAGCATAGTAATACGTCTGCCCGTTCTGCACGGTTGTATCTATAAAAGAATGCTGTATTCCTGAATCATCGCCTAAAAAGAACTTTGCTCCATTTACATCAATAGGATGTAGCTCTGTTACACCATCTATCAAATCAAATTGGGCAATCGGGGATCTGTATACCGGCTTACCATATGCGTCTGTTATAATTTTATTTTCAAGAAAGTTTGGTTCCGTAGACCGGTAAATTCTGTAACCTTCAAAATTTATTCTCTGGTAAAATTCATCGAATGTTTTTTCTGCACGGTCATCCCAGTATAGGGTTACTTTTCCATCCCCGGGTATTGCTGTTAAAATGGGTTTCTCAGGCGGCTTAGCAAAACGGTAATTAGCATTATAAATTTGCTGCACAGTTTTCTTTCTTCTGAAGATATCGTCTGTATTAATTCCAAAAATCATTGACATTGAAAACCTTTCTGTCTCACCTGCTTCCTCATTTTGTCCAGTTATAATTGAATATGTATTTCTTCCATACATGCTAAAAAGATAACTTGAGAAATAATTAGCCAGATTTACTCCTACAAGGGATTGACCATGAGGAGAAGGTAATGCTGAAAGCACTTCCCAGTTCTCCTCATCATTATCCAGTTCATACGTGTGAACGGCATAAATTGCAAATCCTGTTAAACCCAATTGATCAGTTTCATCTTTGTCCAAGATTCCGAAATTTGGTTCACCCTGGTTGGGTTTTCCGTTGCCTTCAGTTCCATCAATATCCGGATCAGAATAACCTTCATCGAATGGACCTATTCCGTCAGTTCCAACATCATCTCGCAGTAATTCACCTTCATCCCACTGACCATTTTCATTTATATCAAAATACGATCTCCAATTAGCGTTTTCATCAGCATCCCAATGAGGTCTCCATGAGTAACCATAAAATTCCGAAAATTTTGTTGTGTCCTGAAAAGGATTTCTTAAAAATGGATCTTCATTAGGACTGTTGACAAAAAAAACCGGCAGATTGTCTCGCTTCTCATCAGTAGGACCGTCCATATCATTATCAATATCGTCATCAGGAACACCGGGACTCTCGAGGAAAGCATATCCGGCATAACCGACCGGGCTCCAGTTTCCCGGACTTCCAAATGGCACGGTTGACCATGAATAAGACATGTCTAATAATTCATTGTAATCACCCGCATTATTTGAAGAATTATCATGACCTCCAATTCCCCAATCAACGTATTGCGCAAATAAAGTTTTTTCATAATCGTATGTGCCCATATTCGTAATTTCATAATACCAAAAGATTGCATCTTCCGCTAATACCTGAGACCACTGAAAACCTCGTGCTCTGACTTGCATCCCTAATCCCCCTCTTGAAGGATCATCTGCATCAGGAGTAAAATTATGTTCCAGAATATATTCTCTGTCTTCATTATCATCAAATACAAAATAAGTTTCTACATCAGCGTTAAAAACTCCTTTACCAAAAAATCCATTCCAGCTATTATTCCAGTCGGCAGGTCTGTCCGGCCAGGTAAAGGGCCAGGAAGTAGGGTCGTCGCTTCGCGCGGGAGAACTGCTAAATGGATCTGCGTATCCTGGCAAAGGCCACCATCCATAGGTTACTCCTGTTGAAGGATTATAACGGGTAAATTCATAGTAATTAGATTCGAGAGGATGAATTACATTTCCGGAAGGATCAGTCGCTTCCGCCTGAACGATAATTGCTACTCCATCCACATAAGTATGATTAGTTCCTTTTGGCCATACTCCGCTCCTGCTTGGTTCATTCTCCCAATCTGCAACTTCCCCGAAGTTATAGTACACAGTCGCTGCAAGATTTCCATCCATAAATCCTTTTCTTGTCTGATTGTGGTCACCTTTATTTTTATCGACAATCCTCTGGCTAAAAATCAAATCAGAATTGATAAAAAAAACTGCCACAACTAGAATTATAAATCTGAAACTAATTCTTGTTATCAACATTTTTACTCCAATAAATAGATCGTCTAAAATGAAAAATCAGCCCCTATAACAATTTGCCTGGGTGCTGAATAAAAATCCGGTCTAGTAAAATATTCTTCGGTTGTATTTACACCTCTTGGTGCTGTTTGATTTCTGGTAAGCTCCAAGGTATCTCCTGCTCTTCCAGTATCACCAAAAACGTTAACTTCATTGAGAGTATCAAAAAGATTATAAATCTTGACGAACACTGAAAATTGCTGACCCGTTATCTCCAGATACTTTGTTATATATAGATCCACATCATAATAAACTGGTTTATTATCACTGTTTTCCAGGCCTGTCCTTTGATTTTGCAATGATGGTGTGTATGGTAAACCCGATCCGAGTCTGCCTATAAAACTTGCAATGTAATCTCCCGGTACCCCAAGCGTCAAGGTAAATCTCAGAGTATGGGTCCCATCCCAATCTAAAGGTACTAGCTGCTTATTTTCCTCGATGGGTGGATTTGCCTGAGCATTATTAAAAGCGGCGTTAGGATCCGATGCTGTTCCTTTCGCAACCTGGAATGCATAATCTAATGTGGCACCTATACCAGAACTGAATCTCTTTTCAAATGATAGGGTAATCCCTTTAACAGAACCATAATCTCTATTTATAAGCTTACTGAACTTTCGAAATTCATTTTTAATATATATTTCCGATCCCAGTAAATTTCTAATATCTTTATAATAACACGTGACTGCAATTCCTATTTCATCAGTTAAAGCTTGTTGTAAACCTATTTCATACATAATAGTTTGTTGAGGTTTAAGATCTGCATTCCCAATTGTGTTGCCTATATTTTCAGGAAAGTCGCCTGTCAGCGGAATCCTGAAATTGGGATTACGATATAAATTTTCAAATGGAGGTATCTGGAAAAAGTGCCCGTAAGAAATATGAATCGCACCTCTGTCAGTTATAGGATAGGACAACCCGATCCTCGGACTAAACTGATATTTTGATGTGGCTTTTATCATTAATGAATCAGGGAAAGGAGGTTGAAGTTCATCCAGCTCATTAATTTTATTAGGATCCTTTAAATACTCTCCGTCAGGTTCAAAATAATCAAACCTGAGACCCACATTAACTATTAAATAATCAATCTCTATTTTATCTTGAATGTAATAGGCGAATTGATACGGATTGGTTTGATATGTATTAAAATTAAAAGCGCCGAGTTCGGGGATCATAGGTTCAAAATTTGAAGTTGCATCGATAATTATTTGAAAATCTTCATACTTAAGCTGATGATATGTAAAATCAATTCCCGATTTAATTTGGTTTACGTTATCAACCTGCCAAGTAAAATCTGATCTTCCCGTAAAGCTCGTTGTAGTGTGAATAAAATGCCAGTTTTGTGTACCGCCGGTTAAAAATGCATTCCCGCTAACATCTTTTTTCCTGTCAGGATTTACATAACTATACTTGATGACAGGCTCACCTGTAGCATTATAGGTAACTGTCGCGTCGAATGGATCTTCGTACACATATTGATTAAATTCTGATCTGAGGCCTGAAGCGGAAAAATCTATAAATGCGGAATTACTCAACAATAACGTGTAACTTGCTATCCCTAAATAACTCCTTTGAAATTTTTTATAGTCACCATCAGGATTTAGTTGATAAAGATGATCATAATCTCTGTATTCATTATCCTGATAAAGTCCGGATAGTACAATTCCCTTTCCATCGCCAACATTAAAAGCCAATTTACCTTGTAAGGATAACCTCCGATTGAAATTCATTGGTACATAGGCGCTGTCACCCGTATCTCCAATGTACCAATCTTCCGGGTTATTGGCAGAGAAGTTGGAAGAATCTGAGGGATTAAAAATCCTTTGACCATAAATATAACCTTCATCATAATTGTATCTTCCTGATAAGAAAAATTTCACTAAATTTTCAAGACCAGGAATAGGACCACTAATATTTCCCTGAATATTATAAACACTCGTGGGACTAATCTGGTCTATATTTAGAAAAATATCCTCATGCGAACTGAAATAATCACCACAATAGACAGATATATTTCCATCTAATTTATCACCTGCAATTTTTGTCACTTGATTGACTACACCTGACTGCGCATCACCATATTCGGCATTGAAAGTACCGATAAGTACTTGGATTTCTTCAATACTATTTACTTCTGCAGATAATGATGATTGCCCAGAGTATACATCATTTACAGGAACACCATCAATCAGATATCGTACTTCATCACTTCTGCCGCCTCTAAAATGTCCATTAATAACGCCGGCCTGTAAATTTACAACTGCGGAAACATCTTCAAGCGGTAGCATCGAAATATCATCACCACTTATTGTTTGTTCAGTAGAAGTCAAATCTTTTCTCACAATGGATTTTTCTGCAGTTACTAGTACATCCTCTAATTCTACTGACTCTGGAGTTAACTCAAAATCAATTTTTGTAGTTTGATCTATCGATACTCTAACTTTCTGAAAAGTAAATGATGAATAACCAAGCATTGAAGCTTTCACGTGATATTCTCCAGGCGGAATATTTAGTATAAAATAATTTCCATCTATATCGGAAGCCGCGCCCATTGTTGTACCAATAATTATTACATTAGCTCCTATCAGTGCTTCGCCTGTAATTTTATCAGTTATTTTACCTGCAATTTTTCCTGTGGTTCCGGCAAAAACGAAGGTTCCCATCAGATAGATTAATATACTTATCGATAATACTAATGTTTTATTAGGACTATTAATAGTGAACATTACATCCACCTGTTATTACTAAAAAAAAAATTATTTAACTTTACACTTACATAAAAATGAAGGGTGCTAAAGTATTAGCACCCTTTATAAATAGAGCTTATTTAATCAATATCATCTTTTTGGTCATTATAAAATTACCAGCTTCAATTTTATATAGATAAATTCCGCTGGAGACTTTACTGCCATAATTGTTGTCACCATTCCACTGAACATTATATATTCCATTATTCTGTTCGCTGTTGACCAAAGTTTTAACTTCTCGTCCAAGTATATCATAGATCTTTAAAGAGACAAATGAAATATTTGGTATCGAGTAACTAATAATGGTACTTGGATTAAAAGGATTCGGGTAATTTTGGAATAAATTATGTGTTACTGGTACGAATTCATCCTCAACACTATTTGGCTCTGCCTTCTTTACCTCCAATACATCTAAATAAACAGTTCCTGAAAATCTTCCCAGAGGATGTAATCTAACAGAAATTGATTTAGCAACTTGACCTGTTGGTGGTTCCGGTACAATTACATCTACATAAAACTGAGTCCAGTCAAATGAAGTTGCATAAGGAAATACCAAAGGTATATCAGGACTGGCTGCGTATTGTCCCCAACCTTCGTTGTTGCCTATTGTCGTATGATAGATTGCTGTTAGCGATACACTCCAGGCATCACCAACTGCTAATGCTGAATCCGGATTCAGGTTCATTCCTTTTATCCAGACACTTATTCTTAGATTGTCACCTGGCACAACATCATTTAGATCAAATCTCTTTGTTCCAACAAATCCATCATGCGTTCCAACGGGGATATCAAATTTCAATGAGTAATTTCCATTATATGCATACTCATCTGTTACTATTGTATTTTCATATCCTTGATTTAATACTCCATCATTTCCTCCGATTGGAGGCAACCAATAAAACCATCCCGTCGGTACCCCAACTGCTGTATTCCAATCCTGTCCTGCCCAGCCGTTTCTGCCGTTAAATATATAATCATCTGTCCATACTGTTCCCGTTGCATCTTTCCCGCCTACAAACCTGATTATTGTTTTCCAGGAGTCTTCTGGTAGACTTATTTCACCTACTGCGGTAGTGTCTGCTATCCAGCCATTTGTGCTGGCTACACTTTGATCTAATTCAAACTTCTTCTCTCCAATTACTGTTCCGTTTTCTCTGTAGAATGTAAATACCACATACCATTTCTGATCATCATTTGCTGGATTTGTATTTACTCCGGATGTTTTATAATACATTCCGAATTTTATATCTACATTTGCAAAATGTTTTTCTGACCACAAATCACACATATTTTCTGACTCCCAAACTGCTGCTCCGATAGTTGCACCTTTTTCTATCTTCAGTGATTTTCCCATTGATAGAAACTCATCTGTTGCCCAGCTTAATGTTGAACCGCTTGGTTCTGAATTTTTTGTCCAATATGATGGTAGAGTTTGTTCGAAACTTCCGATTTCATTAATTCCTGGAATATTTAATTTTTCAACCTTTAGATCATCCATCCAAACAGTACCAGAGAATCTTCCTAACGGATGTAATCTTACTGAAATAGCTCGTGCATCCTGACCTGTTGGTGGATCCGGTATCGTAACATCTACATAAAATTGTGTCCAGTCAAACGACGTTGCATAAGGAAAATCCAAAGGAATGTCAGGACTGGCAGCATACTGATTCCAACCTTCATTATTACCTAAGGTTGTATGATAGATCGCCGTTAGCGATATACTCCATGCATCACCAACTGCTAATGCTGAATCCGGATTCAGGTTCATTCCTTTTATCCAGACACTTATTCTTAATACATCACCTGGCAGAGCCTCAACAAGTTCATATTTTCTTGTTCCGACAAATCCATCGTGTGTTCCTACGGGTATGTCAAATTTCAACGAGTAGTTTCCACCATGAGCATATTCACCTGTTACTATTGTATTTTCATATCCTTGATTTAATACTCCATCATTTCCTCCGATTGGAGGCAACCAGTAAAACCATCCCGTCGGTACCCCAACTGCTGTATTCCAATCCTGTCCTGCCCAGCCGTTTCTGCCGTTAAATATATAATCATCTGTCCATACTGTTCCT
>Ga0137461_1000004_pt1 | contig 41209 bp, 41 predicted proteins | sample EasRivERMGT746_2_FD_104650 | JGI IMG/M metagenome (GOLD analysis project Ga0137461, IMG submission 104650) | Soil microbial communities from meander-bound floodplain in the East River, Colorado, USA - East River MetaG ERMGT746_2 | ecosystem: Environmental > Terrestrial > Soil > Floodplain ... | reverse complement strand
CTGAACTTCGTCGCCGGCGAGAGCCGCGAGATTGGGACCGCTACCGCGGATAAAAATATTTTCGAACTTCATGCCGTACTTGTCGAACAAGCCGTTGTCGAGAGCGGTGTAGAGATGAATGAAACCGCCGGAAACGGCGCAAGTAGAAATTCTCATCGACAGGAGCCGCTCGCCGGGTTTGGGCAGGTAGGGATTGGCGAAGGCGCTAGCGCTGAAGATGACAAGTAGGAAAGGCAGGATTGTTAATTTCATGTTCACCGCCGGTAATTCTCATTTCCCCACAGTTCTTTCAAGAAACCGCTTTTTTCTAAGTTATTCACGAAGCTGTTGTCGTAAAGTTCTTCCGGTTTTCGTCTGACGAGCGTGCCCGTCTCGCGGGCGATCTCGACGGCTTCGGCGACGGATTTTCCCGGCACGACCATGGTGCGGTCGACGATTTCTTTGGCATACACGTTGTAGGAGGATTGCAACGCTTCTTCATCTTTCACGCGCATCGCTTTGGCGATCGCCGCTTTGGCTTTGTCGGGATTTTTTTCGACGAAGTAAACGGTCTCGGCGAGGGCGGCGACCATGCGTTGCACGGTCTCGGTGCGATCGCGCAGCATTTTATAATTGGTGATCAAAGAGCTGTAGATGAAGGGAATTTCCAAGTCGATCAAACGATAAATAATATTAAAGCCGTCGTTCTTAGCGCGGACATCCAAAGGCGGAGTGACGAGGATAGCTTGGATGACGTTGGCGACCATCGCTTGATAGCGCTCCGATTGGCTGCCGCCGATGGGATGAAGGGTAACGTCGTCGGCAGTCAACCCAAACTTCCGTATCACTTGCCGCGATAGGCGCGCGCTCAAATCACCCGGCCGTGTCACGCCGATGGATTTGCCTTTGAGGTCCTCGGGACGGCGAATTTCCCTGCGCGCAACCAGGACGTATGGGAGCTTGACGAGTGGTGAAGCGATGAGCTTGGCATCGACGCCGGCGGCCAGGCCTGGCAAGCTGCCGTCCGCCGCGCCATAGTTGAACTGGAGTTGGTCGTTGGCAAGCGCGGCTAGCGCCGGCGATTGGCCGCGGATGTAGATATGTTCGATTCTCAGGCCGTACTTTTCAAAAATCCCGTTGTCGAACCCGGTGTAGAGATGGACAAAACCGCCGGTGACTGCGGAGGTGCCGACGCGAAGGTTCACCGGCGGTTCGCCGGGCTTGGGCAGATAGGGATTGGCTGCGGCTGTGGCCGCGAACAGTAAGACAAGCAGGCAGGCACGAATTCCTAGTTTCAACATAGCTGAGCCGACTCTAGGTCAATTCTCAGCAGCTTGTAAAGCGAAAATTGCACGATCCTATCTTGACCTCTTGGAGCCGGCTGGCTTATTTATGAGGGTGTGGCGAGCCGCGACCGGCCCGGTTCGGATTCGGAGGGTTGGCCGCAAAGAACGCAAAAAAAGAATCTAAATTCGTAGGGGCGGGTTTAAAACCCGCCCTCTCGCCTTAGGGAGAAGCGAATGACAAGGAAACACGGATTCAAAAAATTGATGTTGTCGCTCGCGGCGCTCGTTATGATGGCGTCATTTCAGCCGTCACAAGCGCAGACGCAAAAAATCCGCATATCGCTATCGAGCCGAAGCAATACCAACGCGCCTTACTACGTCGCCCAGGCCAGAGGTATTTTTAGAGACGAAGGCTTGGAAGTGGAATTCATTCAGATCAATCCGCGGCTGGGCGCCATGGCGGTGCTCAACGGCGACGTGACGTTCACGACTTCGTTCGTCAGCACGTTTCGCGGCGTCGTCCAGGGGCTGCCGATGAAAACGGTTTTCATCTTGCTGAAGAAGGGCCTCTATTATTTGATGGTGCGTCCGGAGATCATCAAAGACATTCAAGAATTGAAGGGCAAGAAGCTCGGAGTGACGGCGATCAATGGCGGGGATCATATCATCGGCCGGGAGCTGCTGCGCATGAAAGGGGTCGATCCCAACTCTGTGCAAGCGATCGCGGTGGGCGATCCGTCGCTGCGTTTCCAAGCGGTGGTAACCGGGATCGTTCAAGCGGTCTCCGTGCCGCCGCCTTACGATGTGCAATTACAAAATCTGGGACTGAAGGCGATCTCCGGTCCGCCGGAGATCGGCGTGCCCTCCTCCGGACTTTTCGCGGCGGATCGGGTTATCAAAGAGAATCCGCAAATTCTTCGACGAACTATCCGGGCCTTGTTGAAGGCCAATCGCTTCCTTGAAGCCAATCGCGAAGAGACCCTTCGTATCATGGCGCAATACGTGCCGCAGAAATTGGAGCTTGCGGCGCGATCCTACGACATCGAATTCAAAGCGCTTGCAAAAGACGGCACGATGACTGACGCGGAGATCGAAGGCCAAATGGAACGGCTCGCCGACAAGAAACGGCCGCTCGACGAAATCCGGGACTTTTCTTTCGCGCGCGCGGCGCTGAAGGAGTTGGAGGCGGGAAAGTAGGGAGAATGGAAAATGGAGAATTGAGAATGGAGAATCGCGGGCTCAGGGATCGAACCCGTCTCTCGATATGCTTGATCTTTGTACTCGGCGTTAGCGCCATCAATGAGATAGCTCAGGCGCAGACGCAGAAGGTGCGCATTACGATCTCCAGCCGAAGCAATACCAGCGTGCCGTATTACGTTGCGGTGAGCAAGGGATTGTTCCGCGAAGAGGGTTTGGACGTCGAGCTAATCCAGGCCAATCCGCGGCTCGGCGTGATGGCGCTGATCAATGGGGACGTGGCGTTTACCGGCACGTTTGTCAGCACGGTGCGCGGGATACTTTCCGGCTTTCCGCTGAAGATCGTTCTCGTATCCGTCAAGAAGGGTGTTTACTATTTGATCGCCCATCCGAGCATCAAAGACATTCACGACTTGAAAGGCAAAAAACTTGGCGTCTCGAGTATTCGCGGCTCGGATCATTTGGTCGCCGAAGAACTGTTTAGGTCCAAGGGTTTCAATCCGGCGCAACTTCAGCCGGTCGTGCTGGGCGATACTTCGGTGCGCCTGCAATCGGTGATCACCGGCGCGGTGGAAGTGACGACGCTATCGCCGCCGCACGACCTGATGGCGCAAAACGCCGGCCTAAAAGCGCTCGCCGGGCCGCCGGAGATCGGCATGCCGGCGTCGGGGATGATTACCTCGGATCGTTTGATCAAGGAGAATCCACAGTTTGTCCGGCGCGCCGTGCGGGCGATTCTCAAAGCAAACCGGTTCATCGGCGAGCAGCGGCAAGAAACGATCAACGTGCTGCTGAAATGGGTGAAGCAGACTCCTGAGATCGCCGGGCGCTCCTACGACGTCGAACTCAAGGCGATCCAGCGCGACGGCACCATGAGCGATGCGGACATAGAAAACTTCATCGATCGATTGGGCAACGAGAAAAAACGCTTGGTCGATGACGTGCGCGATTTTTCCTTCGCGCGCGCGGCTTGGAAAGAGTTGGAGTCGGGGAAATGACGAGATTCGAGAATAGAGAATAGAGGATCGCGGATGGCGAATCGATTGGATGGAGGGTTGGAGCAGTGATTGATGAGTCTAAGTTAGCGACTGATCAGTGGGGACTGATTGGCGGACTGGATGCGTCGGCGCCGCGCGCGCCAACCGCGCAGACCGATGCCGAGGAACATACCTCCGGTTACGAGAAACCCTAGAGCTGGTTTTAGTTTGGGATTGGCGAGCAAGTGTTCTTCTTGGAGAACTTCCACTCCGGCGAGTAGCGCACCGGTGAGAAATATGATCGCCAGCGCAAGCGCGGTGTAGACGACGAAGGGTTTCATGAGTTAACCGTGTATGCGAACGCGGGCGTACGGCAATTTGCGCCGACGATTCCGACAGATAAGAATTCCGCGAGCTATTCCATCAATTTCTTGACCCGCGCCACGACATCCTTCGGCTGCGTGATCGCGTCGCGCATGTCTTTTTCGACATCTTCGCCGGCGAGCAGTTCGACTTCCATGCGCGCCTTCTTGGCTTCCGCGAGCAGCTCCGGTTCTTTGAAGGCTCTCACGTAGGCTTCACGGAGCATTTTTACCCGCTCGGCGGGCACTCCCGGCGTGGTTATCAAAGGCCGTCCCACCGTGGCGGAGAGCAGCAAAAGTTTGGCGACGCTCCGGCCCATGGCCGGGGTTTTTCTTTTATCCATGAGATCGGGAAGCGTCGGCGCGTCGGCGATGCGCGGGTCCTTCTTGTTGCCGGTTTGGAGGATATGGCGGTCGAAGCCGCTCTTGTGCCAGGTGTGATAGGGCTCGCGGGCGAAGTGCGTGGTGATGCCGGTGCCGCGGCAATGCAGCTCGCCTTTCTCGATCGCCAGATCGATCTCGACGCCGCCGGGATAGCCGCGCACGTTGGTGAACTTCGCGCCGAGGGTTTCCTCCATGATGTTGATCATGATCGTGGTGAGATCGGAAGTTCCGGTGGCGCCGCATTTGGGCAGTTCTTTGGCGTTGAGAATGTCCTCCAGGGATTTCCACGGCGCATCGGCGCGCATATACAACAGCAAGTCCCGTTGATCGACGCTGCCGATGAAATGCATTTTGCGCACGTCGAATTGCGCTTCTTTGACACCGAGTAATTGGTCCAAGTAAATACCGCTGCCGATCATGCCAAGGGCGAGGCCGTCCGGCTTGGCGACGCTGGAAACGTAATTGGTCGCGATGATCGAGCCGGCGCCGGGCATGTTTTGCACGATGATGTTCGGATTGCCTGGAATGTGTTTGCCCATGTAGCGCGCGAGCAGGCGCGCATATTGGTCGTAAAGGCCGCCGGCGGTGAAGCCAACGACGATGCGGATGGTTTTGTCTTGGTAGAATGGCGCGGCCTGGCCGAAGGCGTTGCCGTCGCTCAACAGCTGGCACGACAGGAAAAGCCAGCCGAGAAATACCGTAGCGCGAAATCGAAGCCCGCGGGCGTTGATTCGGGTTATCATAGGACGCTCCTTTGCCTGATCCAAGTCGAGCTTATATGAATTTTGATGAGCTTGTGCAAATTCTCGCCACTTTTTTAGAGGTTGTTCCGAGTTTACTGTGGAGGAGTGTTCACCACGAAGGGGCTAGCGCGGCACAGCCGCAACCGAAAAGGATTCGGAACCGGAAAATTAACCGCAAAGGGCGCAAAGAACGCAAAAAAGAAATCGGAATATCTCGCGCAAAGCATGTCCTGAGCAACGTCGAGGGGGCGCAAAGGACGCCAAGGAGGAACGGAGATTTCACCACGAAGTGATTCATGATCTTACGCTCGTCCGCTGAGGATGAAAATGCAGGGGTTTTCCTTCACATGGCACTCTCCTCGATTCGTCATTCCCGCGCACGCGGGAATCCAGGTTTGTTCCGCCGAATTAGCCTGGATACCCGCTTTCGCGGGTATGACGGAATCCAGGCGGCCTCTTCGTTCTCATCCCATCACAGGTATTTTCGAAGGAGGACACGAAGATTTCGGATGATTAAGTTCTCAAACTTCGTGTTCTTGGTGTCCTTCGTGCCATCGTGGTGAAAATTACGTCACTCCAATAAGCAGCCTGGGTGGTCACGGGCGGCAAATTTTTCGTTCTTGACATAACAAGATGCAAGACAGTATGGGTGAAGAAACTCAATTAGGGGGAGTTTCATGAGAATTGTCCGTTTCATGGCTGGATGGCAAATAGGGAATTACCTCACAGTTATTGGATTGTCGTTCGCGCTTGCGGCCCCGGTGCTGGCCGCAGCCCCGTATTACGAAGGCAAGACCATCGAAGCGATCATTCCTTTCCCGGTAGCGGGCGGTTCGGATGTCTGGATTCGCACGATAGCGCCGTATCTTGAAAAAAATATTCCGGGCAATCCCAAATTCAATTTTCGCAACATTGCCGGCGGCAGAGGCATCCCGGGCATGATGGAGTTCGCTCTCAAGGCGAAACCGGACGGCCTCTTGGTGCTGGTTAGCTCGGCGACCAATTACTTTCCGGTTCTCCTGGGAGACAAGGCGGCCAAGTACGACTTTCGCCAGTGGAAGCCGTTGCTCGTCAATCCCGTGGGCGGCGTCATGTATGCTTCGCCGGCTTCACGAGTCAAAAGGGTGGAGGACCTCGCCAAAGCCAAAAATCTTTTTTACGGCGGGATCAGCGCCATCGGTCTCGATCTGATTCCTCTTATCACGTTTGAGCTGTTAGAGATGGACGCGAGAGGCGTGCTTGGTTTCAGGGGCAGGGGAGAGGCGCGTATTGCGTTTGAACGCGGGGAAACTAACATCGACTACCAGACGACTCCTGCTTATAACGCCACTGTGTTGCCGCTTATTAAAGAAGGCAAAGCCATACCCTTGATGAGCTTCGGCCAACTCGATGACAGCGGAAATATTGTCCGAGACCCCGCAGTGCCCGATCTCCCGACTGTTCCGGAAGTTTATGAGAAGATCAAGGGGAAAAAACCCTCGGGCAAATTCTGGGAGACCTACAAAGTCTTCATGCCCTCCGCGTTTGCCGTACAGAAAATTCTCTGGATCAAAGCAGATGCGCCAGCGGAGGCGCTGCGAGTTTTCTATACGGTGGCAGACCGGCTCGAGAAAGATAAGGAGTTTACCGTCAAGACGGAAAAAATTCTCGGCGGCTACCCGCTTCTCCGCGGCGATCGGCTGGAAAAAACCATCCAACAAGCGTTTCAGATCGACGCGGAGACCCAGCGCTTCGTCAAGGAGTGGGTGGGCAAGAAGTACCGCGTTAAATTCGACTAGGATAGAGGGTAGAAGGGTGGAGTAATGGAATGATGGAGTAATGGAGTGTTGGATTTAAAACCCAATACTCCAGTACTCCAACGCTCCAATACTCCAATTCGCTCCGCGCATGTGGGACGCCGCCTTAATCGCACTTGAAAGGTTTGCAAATCCTCATCATATGGCCATGCTCACGGCTGGCGTGCTGGCCGGCACAGTCATCGGCATCCTGCCCGGTCTCGGCGGCATTGCCTGCGTCGCCATCCTGCTCCCTTTCATTTACACCATGGATGTCCACTCGGCGATGATCCTGCTGGTCGGATCGCTGGCGGTGGTCCATACCTCCGACACAATTACCTCAGTGCTGATCGGCACTCCTGGTTCGGCAGCAGCCGCCGCGACGATTCTCGATGGTCATCCACTGGCCAAGCAGGGCCAGGCGGCCAGGGCCTTAAGTGCCGCCTTTTTGTCGTCGCTGATCGGAGGCCTCATCGGCACCGTATTTTTGACCCTCTCCCTGCCGATCGCACGGCCTCTGGTGCTTCTGTTCAGCTCTCCCGAGTTGCTGATGCTTTGTGTTCTCGGTCTTTCCTTCGCGGGCTTTCTGACCGGAGGCGCGCCGCTTAAAGGCGGTATGGCGGCCTGCCTCGGACTCTTGTTGGGAAGCGTCGGGTCCGCTCCCGCTGACGCCGTCAATCGCTACACCTTTGGCCAGCTTTACCTGCTCGACGGCATCCCCTTGGTCGGAGTGGCCTTGGGAATCTTTGGCATCGCGGAGATCATCGATCTATTGGCCAAGGGTGGCCAAATCGCTGAGCGGATCGGTTTGGGCTCTGGTTGGCTCCAGGGTGTTAAAGACGTGGTCCAACACTGGGGGATAGTGGTGCGCGGGTCCCTTATCGGTGTCTGGGCTGGAATTCTTCCCGGCATCGGCGCCACGGCGGGATCCTGGATGGCTTATGGGCACGTGGTCGCCATGGCCAGCGACCGGGAGCGCTTCGGCAAGGGAGATATCCGCGGCGTGATCGCCCCGGAAAGCGCCAACAATTCCGTTGAGGCCGGCGATTTCATCCCCACGCTTCTGTTCAGCGTTCCGGGCGGTGCGCCGTCTGCAATCCTGCTGGGCGCCTTGTATTTTTACGGCATTCAGCCCGGCCCGCGCATGGTGCAGGAAAACCTCGATCTGGTCTTTACCATCATCTGGAGCTTTGCCATCGCCAACACCATGGGCGCCGCGCTGTGCCTTTTTTTGAGCCCCGCCCTGGCGCGGCTCACCTGGGTTCCCTTCGCTCAACTGGCTCCGGCCATCATGGTGACAATTTTTTTTGGCGCTTTTCAAAGCTCCGAACACTTTGGCGATATCTACGCCATGTTGGGATTGGGGCTTATGGGCTGGCTCATGAAGCAGCTCGGCTGGCCGCGCGCGCCGTTTCTGGTCGGCTTCGTTCTGACCAAGCCGACCGAACAGTACCTGTGGCTTTCCATCAGCCGCTACGATTTCGAATGGCTGTTGCGGCCCGGTGTCATCGTCCTCGGCCTCTTGCTTCTCGCCTCGATATTTTGGAGCGTCCGGAAAAAACCAGGGGATAAGAAGATCCCAGCCGAGGAGTCGGCTGCGGGAGCGGTGGTACTGGGCAAAGCTTCTTCGATCCTGTTCACCCTTTCCGTTCTTATCATCTCCGCGGCGGCGCTCTATGAGGCGCGCTCTTTTCCATACTTGGGCGCCATCTTCCCGATGGCGGCGACGATTCCCGCCATCTTCATGGCCGCGACCCAGCTGGTTTTTGAGCTGCGCGCCTCGCCCACGGCGACGCAACCCGATACCCGGGCGAAAATCAGAACCGCCCTGGGCCATTTTGTTTCGCTGCTTGTGTTTCTTTTATTGATTTTGTTTTTCGGGTTCGGCGTTGCCACCGCCCTTTTCACTTTCGTTTTCCTCTACGGCGTGGCCAGAATGCGTTGGTTCTCTGCTTTGATTTATACCGGCTGCCTGCTCGCCACGGTGGAACTCATGGGCTGGCTACTCGGCCTTCATTGGCCCCAAGGCATCGTTTTCGGATAATGGCCGATCACAGGCGCCCCTATGACGTTCTAATAATCGGCGGCGGCAACGCGGCGCTGTGCGCGGCGATCACGGCGGGGCGCGCTGGGGCGCGCGTGCTTGTGCTCGAAAGCGCGACCAAAGACTTTCGCGGCGGCAATAGCCGCCACACGCGCGATATCCGTTACATGCACCGAGCGGCCACCGAATTCGTCACGGCAGCTTACGGAGAAGAAGAATTCTGGCAGGATTTGCTGGGAGTCACCGGCGGCGCGACCGACGAGCGGCTGGCTCGATTAGTAATTCGCGAGTCGGAAACTCTGGGCGACTGGATGGCGTCGAGCGGCGTGCACTGGCAAAAGCCGCTGCGTGGTACGCTTCACCTGAGCCGCAGCAATCTCTTCATGCTCGGCGGCGGCAAGGCGATGATCAACGCCTACTACGACACGGCGGCCAAGCTCGGCGTCGAGATTCACTATGAAACCGAAGTGCAAGAACTGAACCTTCGCGATGGTGAATTTGTTTCCGCTGTGGCGGTTCGCGACGGCGCGGGGCGCGCTATCGAAGCGAAAACTATCGTCGTCGCTTCCGGCGGCTTCGAAGCGAATATTCCCTGGCTCAAAGAATACTGGGGCGAAGCGGCGGAGAATTTCATCATTCGCGGCACGAAGAACAATCAGGGAGTGCTGCTCAAAGAGTTGCTCAAACATGGCGCCAGGCCGGAGGGCGATCCGCGCGGCTGCCACGCGGTGGCGCTCGACGCGCGGGCGCCGAAATTCGACGGCGGCATCGTCACGCGGTTGGACAGCGTGCCGTTCGGTATCGTCGTCAATAAAGAGGTCAAACGTTTTTACGATGAGGGTGAAGATTTCTGGCCCAAGCGCTATGCGATCTGGGGCAAACTCATCGCCGAACAACCGGAACAAATCGCTTACTCGATCGTCGACTCAAACGCACTGCCGCGCTTCATGCCGTCGGTGTTTCCGCCGCTGGAAGCGGGCTCGATCGCCGAGCTGGCGACGGCATTAGAAATTGACTCGCGGGCGCTGGTTGCCGTCGTCGACGAATTCAACCGCTCCGTGCGCGCCGGCGAATTCGATCCCGGCAGCTTGGACGATTGCCATACCGAAGGACTCACGCCGCCGAAGAGCCACTGGGCGAAAGCCATAGACTCGCCGCCTTACTACGGCTATCCGCTGCGCCCGGGCATTACTTTTACCTATCTCGGCGTTGCCGTCGATGAGCAGGCGCGGGTGATCATGCAAAACGACACGCCGGCGAAAAACATTTTCGCCGCGGGAGAAATGATGGCGGGAAATATTCTTGGCCGGGGTTATCTTGCCGGATTCGGCTTGACCATCGGTTCGGTGTTTGGCCGCATCGCCGGGAGAGAGGCGGCGCGCCATGCCGGATTTTGATTTAGTCAAAGACGGCGCGCGGCAGATTACGATCTGCAACGCCTGCCGCTACTGCGAAGGTTACTGCGCGGTGTTCCCGGCGATAGAGCAGCGGCGGTTTTTTACCAAGGCCGATCTCACCTATCTCGCCAATCTCTGCTTCGATTGCCGCGATTGTTACTACGCTTGTCAGTATGCGCCGCCGCACGAGTTCGGCGTGAATATTCCCAAGTTGATGTCCGAGCTGCGCACGGATACCTACCGCGAGTTTACCTGGCCGGCGTTGCTTTCCGGCTTGTTCAAACATAACGCTCTGGCGGTGGCTGTCATTACGGCGGCGGCCATGATTATCACCCTCGGCCTCGTGCTTGCGTTCCAAGGTTTGCCTGTCTTGTTCGGCGTTCACCTCGGCGAAGGAGCGTTTTATCGCGTCGTTCCGTTCATTGCCATGACCGTGCCGCCGTCGCTGATCGCGCTTTATGGTTTGGCGGTTTTTGTGATTGGCGCGCTGCGCTTCTGGCGCGAGACCCAAGGCAGCGTGGTCGAACTAATGAATTTTGCCGCGCTCTGGCGCGCCAGCAAAGACGCCTTCGGCCTCGCCTACATGAAAGGCGGCGGCGCCGGTTGCACCTATCCCGGCGAGAGTTTTTCCAATTCGCGAATGTGGTTTCACCATTTAGTCTTCTTCGGCTTTCTGCTTGACCTAGTCGCCACGACGATCGCGGCTTTCTACGATCACTTTCTCGGCTGGCAGGCGCCCTATCCTTATTTTAGCTTGCCGGTTGTTTTTGGGACGGTTGGCGGGATTATGTTGGTTGTCGGCACGGTGGGTCTGCTGTATTTAAAATGGCGCAGCGACCGCAATCCGGCGCATGCGAGCATGTTCAGCATGGATGTGGCGTTTCTTTTGTCGTTGTTTCTAACCAGCTTCACGGGGCTTCTGCTGCTCGCGTTTCGGGAGACCACGGCGATGGGGACGCTATTGGTCATTCATCTCGGCGTGGTCGCCGGCCTTTTCATTACGATGCCGTACGGAAAGTTTGCTCACGTCGTCTACCGTTACGCGGCCTTGGTGCGATTTTCTATCGAACAGCGCCGCGTCGAAGGAAACGGTTGAAAGCGATTCCTGAAATCGTCCGCATCCCCGAAGGCTATTTTCTGATGGGCTGCGATCATGGCCAGGCGAACGAGCGGCCAGTGCATAAAATTTGGATCGATAGCTTCGGCATTGGAAAGTTGCCTGTGACGAATCGCGTGTACGCGATCTTTGTCGAACAAACGAACAGGGCCCCGGCGCCGTTTTCCAACGACTCGAAGTTTTCCGATCCAGAATTGCCGGTGGTCGGGGTGACTTGGGACGAAGCGGTGGCGTACTGCGAATGGCTGAGCGACCGGACGAGGAAAGTATTTCGCCTGCCGACGGAAGCCGAGTGGGAACGCGCCGCGCGCGGCGGTCGAGAAGGCGAGCTTTATCCTTGGGGCGATCAAGCGCCGGAGCAGCGGCCTTATGCTGGATTCGATCCGGCAACCGGCGGACCGGCGCGTGTGGGCGTCAACGAGCCCAACGGCTTCGGACTCTACGACATGAGCGAAGGCGTGCACGAGTGGTGCAGCGATTATTACGACTACAACTATTACAGCTATTCTTCTGAGCGAAATCCGCCGGGCGCGGCTTCTGGCCAACGCCGCGCTTCGCGCGGCGGTTCATGGCGTCATCAGATCAAGTTTAGCCGCTGCGCCGCGCGTAGTTCGCTGCCGCCGTCATTCAGATATTCCGATTACGGTTTTCGCGTGGCGCTGACGGATTAGGAATACTGTTCAAACCGTTCAAATAGTTCAAGCCGTTCAAGAGTTCAAATCGCGCCGGCCGGCGGAGCGTAACATAATCTCCGAACTTGACCATTTGACCCTGACGCGTTCGCGAGCTAAAAGAGCGGGAAGCTGCCGTGCCGCCGGCACGTGGAGCGTGGCGCAAGTTGCATAACCAGGAAAGGAGTTTTGTCATGACACACTGGAAAATAACCTTTGGGTTTTTCATTTGCTCGATCGTTTCGCTCTTCACCGTCGCGCCGTCGCGCGCCGTCGACAATCTCCGGGTGGCTTGTCCTTCGCTGAGCAGTACCTCGGTATTTTCCCTGGTCATTGCGCAAAAGGAAGGTTACTTTCGAGAAGAAGGTCTTAACGTCGAGTTGCTCAGCATCCGCGGCGAGATCGCGATCCGCACGGTGCTGGCCGGGGACGTCGATTTTTTTACCAATGCCGGCAGCGCGTTGGCGGCGGGGGTCAGAGGCATTCCCGTCAGACTGGTTACGGTTTTTCAGGATAAGCCCAGTTGGGATTTGATCGCGCAACCCGAGGTCAAGTCGATAGCCCAGTTGCGCGGCAAGAATATCGCGGTGATGTCTCCGGAAGGATCGCTTGCCATAGTCGCGCGCGAAATGTTGCGTAAAAACGGCTTGGACCCAACCAAGGACGTCAACCTGGTGACGATGGGAGGCGACGAGGTGCGCTTTCCCGCGCTGCAAACAAAGTCCATACAAGCGACGCTGTTCAGCACGGCCATGAGCATCAAGGCGCAGAAGGAGGGCTTTAGCAAGCTTGGAAACGCGAGCGAGTATGCCAACTTGATCGAAGGCGGATTGGCGACTTCGCAAGACAAGATCAAGCAACAGCCGGAAAAAATCCAGCGCTTCGTCCGCGGCGCGCTGAAAGGGCTGATATTTTACGTCAGCAAACGGGAAGCGGCGGTCAAATACATGATGGACACCTTGCGCATGAAGGACCAGGAGTTGGTCAGTTCGATCTATGACATCCTAACGCCGCTGGCGCTTCGGGAGGGGTTCAGCGACAACAAGGTGCTGCAAACCATGATCGACGAGATGAAACGAACTACCAAAGTACAGCGCGACATCAAAGTCCCCGACATCTTCGATCTGAGCTTCGTGAAAAAAGCCAATGACGAGATCAAAGCGAGCGGCTGGAAGCCGTGACGCGTGATCGCGTTCTGAACGCGTTCAAACCGTTCAAATAGTTCAAGCCGTTCAATTCGGACGCCGATAGACTTTCTCGCGCGAGCTTTTGCCAAGCGCGATCATTTTGCCGCAACCGGTAGAAATCCTGCGTCGACAAAAGTCTCCCAGGGCTTTCGCTCGGGGATCAAGTTGTCGGAGGCCAGCAGCCGGATCATTTCGTTGAGTCCCACCGGATCGACCAAGGCTTCGCCGCGGAAGGAGCGGTTTTCCGGAACCATGAATTTGAACGTACGCGCGGCGATGGTTTCGTCGATCTTCAAGCGTTCCATCATGATCCGCACAGCTTCTTTTTCGTTGGCGGGATCGTTCAGCCAGCGCATCGCCTGGCTGACGGCGCGCATGAAGCGCATGAGCACCGGGCGCATCTGCGCCAGGGACTTGTTCGACGCGAAGTAGGAACCGTACTGCAAGTTTTTGATCTCGTCGGAGTAATTCAAGAGAACTTTGCGGCCGGCGTCGATGGAGCGGAAGTTAAACGGCGGCGCTTCGGCGAGGGACGCGGCGACCTGGCCGGAGGCGACGGCTTGAAATCTTTCCCCGCTGCCGCCGAGGGAAAGGATCGTGTAGGCCGACGGCGGGATTCCCTGGCGCTGCATGACGTCTTTGAAGATCGTCGTTGTGATGCTCGCCACCGACGCGCCGGCGATCTTCTGGCCTTTCAAGTCGGCGAGGGTTTTATACTGCGGCTGGCCGATCACCTGATAGGCGTAGCCGTAGGTCGAGCCGCCGAGGACTTTTAGCTCGCCGCCGCGCGCCGCCGCGATCAAGCCGAAGTGAGTGCCCGATCTCGCCAGATCGACGGTGCCGGCAAGCAGCGCTTTGATCACGAGGTCGGGCGTCATGTAGGTGACCTCGACCTCAAGATTCTCCCGTGCGAAGAATCCCCTGTCCCGCGCCACCATTTGATCCATTTCCAACGCGGTCGGGTTGGTCGAGCTCATGGTCACCCGGTCGGCGGCGAAGGTAGAGGAGTGAAATGCGATTGCCGCGGTGATGAGAATGATTCGCTTTAGATGTTTCATGGGTTCTCTCCCAATCGTTTTTTTCACTACGAAGGACGCGAAGAGCACGAAGTTCGGATGTCTAATTTTCCGAAACCTTCGTGTCCTTCGTGCCTTCGTGGTGAATAAATTATTCTCTAACGACCCGCGCAATACCACCTACGGTCTTTGCCGGTTCGCCAACAGACAGCCCCAGCCTTGCACCGGCGGGATGATGCCGGGGCGGATCAGATCGTTCCAGACTTCGGCGCTCATGTTCGTGAAAGTCGGCTTGCCGTACTCTTCTTCCAAAGTTGGGATCACGTGCAGCGACATGGCCGCGCCGCCGGGAACGAAAATGGAATCGGCCTGCGGCGCCGCGGCTGCTGCTTCGCGGCCGACGTCGACGGCGGTGTTGAACCCTTCTTCGAGCGTCATGGCGAAGGCGTCCGCCGCCCACTGATTGCGCTTGGTCATGTGCACGACTTCGATGCCCGCGTCCGCCAAGTAGCGAATGATCGCGTCGTTGACTTTGTCGGCCCAGCGGCTGCCGACGGTGAGTTTGCTGAGACCGAGATGTTTCATGGCGGCGATCACCGCTTCGATGGGCGCGTCGACGGGGATGCCATATTTTTCTTTGGTCTGGCGCAACAGTTCGAGCACCCGCGGCCGGGTCAACGCCGCGGAGATCGGCGCGCCGCTGAAAATTATTAAATCGACTTTTTCCTTGACGAGCCGTTCGACGCAGGGCCAGTAATTGCCAATCGCTTTTTCCACCGCTTCCACCGTGTAGTTCGTGATGCCCAGGCCGGTGGCGACCTCCATCACGTCGAGCGGCACGACGTGGTAAAGTTGATAGCAGTTGCCGCGCATCGGATCTTCATGGGCGCGCGGATGGATCACGCCGTAGCGAAAACGGGGCATTAGTTTTTTTATATGGTCAGACATGGGTCACCTCCAAAATTTGTTCACTGTTTGAATCGTACGCCACATCGTTCGGAAGGGCGACCGCCGGTCGCCCCTACAGTTGTGCAAGATTAGATTTTCAGTTTCAGTAGTTCAATGACGTTCTCGCCGAGAATTTTTTCTTTCTCGCGTTTGGGGATGTTCATCGCTTCGATGCTCGGCACGGCGGCGGGCAGGTCGCCGATGATCAATGGAAAGTCGCTGCCGAGCACCATTCTGCTCGCGCCGTAAAATTCATAGGCCATCGCCAATGCCGGCTGATAGAAAGAGACCGTGTCGCAGTAGAGATCGCGGAGATATTCGCTGGTCGGCTTTTTGGTTTTGATGCCGCAGGTGGGATCGAAGTAGCCGCGGTCGATTCTGCCGGCGAGAAAAGGAATGCCCGCGCCGAGGTGCGAGATGACGAAATTCAACTCGGGAAAGCGGTCGAGAATGCCGGAGTAAGCCAGCCGGGTCGCCGACAGCACGATGTCGAATTCGAAGCCGAGAATGATCGCGAGGCGCCACTCCTGCATCACCTGCGCGCCGAGCGGCGTGGTCGGATGGATGAAAACCGGCACGCCGAGTTGCTGCGCGCGCTCGTAGACCGGCAGAAGAAAGTCCGAGTCGAGCATCTTGCCGGCGACGTTGCTGAGCATGCATAGTCCCTTCATGCCGAGATCCAACACCGCGCGGTCGAGCTCTTTCAACGCCAGCTTGGTGTCGGTCAGCGGCAGCATGGCGATGCCGTGAAAATGTTTCGGCGACTTGCGCATGGCTTTGGCGATGCCGTCGTTGATCGCCCGGCTCATCTCCGCGCTTTCTTCCGGTGAAAAGCGGTCGACGCCGGGATGGGGCGAAGAGAGGATTTGCATGTCGACGCGATTCTCGGTAATTCGCTCGACGCGCGTGTCGATGTCGAAAAAGTCCGCAGTGATCGGCCCGGCTTTGGCGCCCATGCTTAAAATCCAGCGCTGTCCTTTGGCGTCGGTCTCGATGCGCACGTCGCCCTGTGAAGCTTCGAGTTTCTTTAAATAGTCTTCAGGATAGAAGTGGGCGTGGAAATCGATGTTCATGCGGGCTTCTCCTTCAATTCAAAATCGGTCCTCACCACGAAGGCACGAAGGACACGAAGAATAACTCAAGAACTTTAACCACAAAGGGCCTAGCGCGGCAAAGCCGCAACCAAACAGGAGAAGAAGATTTACCACAAAGGGCACAAGGGACACAAAGCAGAAGATTCGGATTCGGATGTTTAACCACACCCTTCGACAGGCTCAGGGCGACCGGAACGCAAAGTACGCAAAGAGGAATCGGAATTGTCGGGGCAACCCCCTGTGGCTGCCCTTCCGATGCGGTTGTTATCAGCGGCGCAATTACCGGGAAAAAATTTGCGCGAGCCGCGCAAATTTGCAGCTATAGTAGCACAAAGAACACATAGGCGCGAAGCGCGCGAGACGAAAACCTTTGTGACCTTGTCTTACAATAGCTCATAGTTTGCACGGCTTGCGCAAATTCTTCGATGCGCCAAATCCCAGAGGGCGGGTTTCAAACTCGCCCCAAATTCAATTTCCGATTTTGCGCCCTTTGTGCTCTTCGCGGATAATTTTCGAATCCGATTATTCTTACTTTGTAATGCTATCCCAAAACTAACACCAACATGTTTGTCATAGCAAAGGGTCGCCAATACGCTAAGTTCGAGACCATAAGAAGATCAACCACGAAACACACGAACGACACGAAAGTATGGAATTATCCGAACCTAATTTTCGTGCTTTTCGTGGTTAAATCTTTGGTTGCGGCTGTTCGCCAACAGGCGAACCTCTTTTTCCCAGCACGGTCTGGGGAAAAGCGTGTACTACTATCGCTGGTAGTTTGCCCAGCCGGCGTAAATTTTCCGGCCCACTGTTCCTAAGTTGCTGTGCCAATGAGAAAATACGACCTCACCACGAAGGGTGCCTTCGTGGTGAATCCGACTTTTCTCATTTTGGTTGCGGCTTTGCCGCGCTAGGTCCTTCGTGGTGAACATTTTCTTTCTTATTTGGTTGCGGCTCCGCCGCGCTAAGCCCGTCGTGGTTGATCCTTTTTACTGCTGCGGCGAGGCGGGAAAGATCAGCGATTTGATCACCACCGGCACGGAGCCTGAGGATGGAATCAAGGCGCCGACATCGATGTAGTCGAAGTCGTTGAGCGCGATGCCGTCGATGGAGATGATCGCACTATCGATTTTCAGCTCTTCTTGAAAATGCAGACCGATGATGCCGCCGATGTCGCCGTCGTTGACCAGAACGAGCGGATGGCCTTTGGCCAAAATATCTTTGAGCCCTTCGACCACGCCGCTGCAAAACGCTTGCAGGCGAAAAAATGTCGCCGAGCCGTCCCAATGAAAGGCGACGGCCACCGGCTGGCGGCCGTGCAGCAAGTCGAGCCGGCGCAGCGCGCTTTCCAACGCGTCGCGCACCGCTTCGTTGGTGAAGTCATCTTCATGGAACGGAAACTCGGGCGCGACCACGCCGACGTTACGCACCGGAACCGCGTCCTCGGGCGAAATAAAAATCGTGTTGCCGCTCACCTGGACGGTGTACTGCGAGGCACCGATAACGGTGGCGCGTATGCGCGCATTGGGTTCCATCACGAGCAGGCCGAGGTCCGCCATGCGGCGATGCACTTCTTCGGCGATCAGCGGCCCGAGATCGCCGAACGTGTTCTTGGTCCGATTGTAAATGAATTCCGACACGCCGCCGGAAAACATCACGCAGTCGATCTCGCCTTTGAAGGCCAGCGGCGGCAGGCGCAGCACGCCTTTGATATCGTCGGTGATGGCGTTGGGCTTGAGCATGGCGAACAGTTTGTCGATCATGCCCGCGACCATTTTTTGCAAATTCTCTTGCGAGATTTTTTCGCCGAGCTCGACGGTGAATCCGGCCCAGGCCGCGTGCTTTCGTCCGGCTTCTTCGATGCGCACGACCGCGCCGTCTTTGTCGAAGGCGAGCAGGCGGGCGCCGACATCGATAGCAGAGACCTCTTGGACCTTGCCGTTATTGCACAGGGCAAACTTGCTGGTGCCGCCGCCGATATCGATGTTGAGCACGGCACCGCCAATCTTCGCCGAATGAGCGACGGCGCCGGAGCCATGTCCGGCCATCGTCGCTTCCAAACCGTCGCCGGCGCTGACCGCGACGAACTTGCCGGCTTCCTCGGCGAACAGATCGGCGATGGCGCGGGCATTGCGCCGGCGCACCGCGACGCCGGTAAGAATGAGCGCGCCGGTATCGACATCTTCGCGGCGGATTTTCGCGCTCTGGTATTGCTCGTCGATAAATTTGCCGAGCGCTTCGACATCGATTCTAGTTTCATCGACGTAGGGCGTCAGGAGAATTTGCGATTCATTCAAAACTTCGCGTTTGGTGACGCGGTAGCGCGAGCCTTCGAGGGTCAATTCCAGCCGGGAGAAAACCAGGTGGGAAGTCGACGAGCCGATGTCGACGCCGACGCTGGTGAGGCGGAGATTTTCTTCCTCTTGCATGTGGCGGTTGGCATTGGAAAACGAACCTCTGGGTGCGGTGGCCATGGAAATCCTTGCGGCTTTAAGTTTGTTTGGCGTCTAGAGTCTTGAGTCTAGCGTTAAGCCAAACCCAAGACCCTAGACCACAGACGCTAGACGAGTTTAGTAGGAGTTTTTGTACAGATCCGGTTCCATGCGCGACTTGGCGCCGACCGCGGCGAGGGTTTCTTCGAACTCCTTGCGCAGGTACGGGTCTTCTTCGTTGTACGGGATCGCCGTGCCGCCGTCTTTCATGTCGATGGCGCCGTAGTCGATCGCTTTTTCACCGGGACGGCCACGTTCGCGGCCTGGAGCATTGGGGCCGAACCAGGCGGTCAAACGCAGCGGTTCTTTGCTCGCGCCAAAATGGGCGTGGAACCAGTTGCCGCTCATGGGCGCGGCGCTGACCATTCCCACCGGCTCGTAATCTTGCCGCCTGATTTCTTCCGTTGTGCCATTCTCCCACGGGTGCATGCCTAACTTCGACGGCCAGGTGTAAGTGTAGCCTTTGCCGCTCAAACAAATCAGCACCGCGGCCGAGCCGTGCGCGTGAGCTTTCGAATAGCGGCCGGTTTCATGCTGGCCGATCCACATGTAGAAATGCTGCCCCGCCATATGCGGCTCGATGCGCCGATAACCCGGCGAGCGGCGGTTATCCATCGGCAACTCGCAGCCCATCACGTCGGGAATAATGTTGGTCTTGCGCATGGCGAGACCGCGCACCGGGTCAGGAGTAACCTCTTCTTTGTACTTAAAATAGTCGTCGGTGGGGTCGAAGCGATCTTTGAACTGATAAGGGCAATTAAAAATAAAATCTTCGTTGCCGAAATTGTTCATGATGTTGGGCGCGGTGGTGCCGCCGAGTAACAACGCCGGGCTCGAAGTGGCGTTGACAATGCGATGTGTGGCATTCATCGGGATGGCAAAGACCGAACCCTTCTGCCATTCAAAAGTGAGCTTCTTCGGATTGCCTTCGACCCAGACTTCGGTCGTCCCGCGGCCTTCAACGACCAGATACTGTTCTTCGTAGAGATGCTTTTCCGGATTGAGCGCGCCCGCGCCGGGGACTTCGACGACGTAGCAGCCCCACAGCCCCTCGGTACCGAGGAGCTGAATGAACGTGCCGTTGCCGCCCATGCGCTTCCACGGTTTGCGCGGCAGATCTTGCACGCGGCGCACGCCGATGTCGCGATAGATCGGAATGCCCTGGGCCTCCATGTAACTGTCATAGGGCGTATTGGGGCGGAGAAACTTGCCGAGCCCGGCCCGGGTTTTATTATCCGTCGGTTCCTGAAATTTTTGCTCTGCAGGATGATCCATAAAGCCTCCTTGGAAAATAATTATGACTAGAATCTCAGACCTGACGAGAGCCTGAAGCACTCAAACAAGCCCAGCGAAATGATAGGAGCAATTTATAGTCTGGCGAATGGGGAGTCAAACGAAGCGGCCAACGGCAGCCTTTACAATAAATCTTGAATGACAGTCCGTGCGAGGTTTGCTAGCCCGAATAATTCGCGGTGAAACAGCGATCGAGGTGCAACCCTTCTGTAACTAAGGCATGCCCTTCGGGATGGCAAATCTCAAATCTCAAATCCCAAATATGAAATCTGCAATCTGCGATTTGAAATTCCGAGCGTCAGCGAGGATACAGGGTCACACCTCGATCAACACAGTGTCGTCAGGTCTCCTTGAAGAATCCGGGCTAGTAGTATGGAGGCAGCAGTCGGTGATTGAGAGAAATGATTGATGGAGGACCGATGTTTCAAATCATGATCGTGTGGCTTGGGGTTTTTCTCAGCGGCTCATTTGCCTTGGCGCAATCGCCCGTGCGCGTCATGTCGGGTTACGCCGCGACTTCCGGGCCCCACGCGGTGTTGTGGATTGCCCGGGACGCCGGGCTGTTCGAGAAAAACGGCTTGCGCACCGAGGTTGCCAATATCCGCAGCGGTTCGACCATGGCGCAAACCCTGGTGTCGGGAGAGATTCAGATGTCGCAGATGGGCGGCCCGGCGTTGCTAGCAGCCGGCGTCGCCGGAATGGATGTTACGTTTGTTGCCGTGGCATTGAACACGACGCCGATCGTGATCATGGGCACGGTGTCGCGCATGGAAGATCTCAAAGGCAAAGGGGTTGGCGTGACGCGCTACGGCTCGAATACGGATATTTCTGCGCGCTTCGCGATTCGCAAGGCCGGACTTCAGCCGGAGAAAGACGTGGCGCTGATTCAGCTCGAAGATTACCCCGGCATCATGGGTGGCATCGCCTCCGGCCGCATCGCCGCCGGCGCGCTCGCCGATCCGTTTACCGACGCAGCAAAAAAATGGGCTACAAAGAAATCGCCGATCTGGCGGCCATGGGTTTGGAATTTCCCTTCGTCGGCATCGCCGCCAAGAAATCGTATATTAAGGATAACATGGACACGGTGCAGCGCTTTGTGCGCGCCTACACGGAAGCCATCGCGATTTATAAAAATAATCGCGAGCTGGCGATGAAAGTCACGAGCAAATACACCGGCATCAAAGATGCGGCGATTCTCGCCTCGACTGTGGACTTTTACGCTCCGAAATTGGAGCGCGTGCCTTATCCGACGGTGGGCGGTTTGCGCTTCGTTCTCGACCAAGTCGCCATACGCGAGCCGAAAGCGAAAAACTTCGCGCCGGAGACTTTCATGGACACGCGCTTTGTCAAGCAGCTTGAGGACAGTGGGTTTGTCAAAGGCCTCTATCCGAAGGGATGAACTCGCCGCTTCACCACGGTGTCGGAAACTTGGTGCGCAAAACTAAAGCCGCTCATGGGTAAAGTACCTTTTGTCATGGCGGAGATAAGCTTGATTTCGCAAAGAAGAAAAGGCTTGCCGTGAAGGCTACAACGAGCGCCAAAGCGACAATTGTTGGGAAAAGATAATTCACGGCTGGGAGGATGCCGAACAAAACTAGCCCAATCCCCAGCGCGGGCGACACTTGAGATTTACTCAGGCTCAGCAGTAGCGCGCAGGGAATTACCAGCAGGGTTAGATCGTGCGTAAATAAATGAGGAAGCACGATTAAAAGACCTAGGCTGTTAATCAACCAGCGAGCGGCAAATCTCTCGTTGTAAGTCGCGGAACGGCGATTGATCCAAGCTAGCGTTGCGATGACCACAGCGGTCACCGCCCACCAAATAGCGATAGACCAAGCTTGAGGTAACCAATAGATCGCCAGCACCCGCAGGTTGTGCATGCCGCGCCACTGATTCCACCAATCGTTATCGGTTGTCACCATGCGTTGGACTAGTTGAAAATATTGGCTCGACGCCTCAAAGCCGATCCACAAGAATAAACCGACGACTAGTGTGACACTAACAACCGTTCCGACGAGCAGTTCACGCCAGCGACCGCGCAGGAGCAGGATGAAATGCGGAATTGCCAAGTATTGCGGCTTCACGCAGAGCAACCCGGCCCAAAGTCCCGCGCTGGGTTTTTCATCGTCGCGTTGCGCGAGAATGTGGAGCGTCAGAAAGTAAAGAACGAGCGCAGAAGTTTGACCGTTAAAAACCACCGCGTGAACGCCAAAATTACAAATCGTAAACAGCATCAGCCAGTGCGATTGATCTGGAGTGAGACTCAAGTGGCGGATCAGCAGGCGTACGCTTTGTCCAACGAGCAATAGGTTCACAATCGTCATGAGCATAAATGCGCTGGAGAACGGCACCCATGCCAGCGGCGCGAGAAACGCAGCGGTAATCGGCGGATAGACGAACGGCAATACTTTTTCGACGGGTGCGATTCTTTTCTGGTAGGCGAGTTGTTTGTCGAGGTCGTAGAGCGATCGACGATCGTCCAATAACAGATGCGCCTGGGCATAAAAAGTAACGAAGTCGGCAACGCAGTTTGGATGTGGGCATTTAGGCAGACGGTAAGCGTAAATGCTCCACCAATTGGTGCTCATCAGAAAGGCCAGCCCTAGGCCCAAACCGACGATGATCGCTTTGATTCGGCTAGTCCAGGCGTCGTTTACCATATTATTGGGGCGAGCTTGTTGAATTCGATTGACTGGCGAGTTCCAGAATGCATCGCATGAGCGGCTAGCCCTTCATGATCGCCAGGCCGAGGAGCACCGCGACCGGGCCGAGGCCGGCGTTGATTTTTAAGAGGAGGAACCAGCGGCGCCAGTGCGCGAGCAGCGGCTCGGGCCACTCGGTGGCGTTCGGTTTGATCTCGGCGGTCAAGGCGGCGATGCGCGGGCCGTATTTGAAAACTTGCAGACCATGATGCGTCGCCATAGCGCCGAAGAAAAATAATTTGGCGCCGAGCAAGACGAGATACGATTCGTCTGGCGCCGCGGTTGGGTTGCGCAGAATTAAATTGGTTATGCCGGTCAACAACAACAGCGCGATGGCGGTCCAGGAAACTAATTCCAAACCGATTCTGCTTTGATTCATCGTCTTGATGGCGATTTTCGCGTCTAGTTCTTGCACCGCCGGGCCGGCGACGACGAGAAAATAAACGATGCCGCCGAGCCAAAGGGCGTTGGCGATCAAGTGCAACAGCAGGCTGAGCGATTGCCAAGCGCTCATGACCGAATTTTTTTCGCGCAGGCGTCCATCAGCATCGATCTTCGCACAATTCTTCGCCAATTCAACGCGATTTTCGCTTGAAATGCACCATGGGCTATGTTAGCAAGAGTGAAGTTTTAACCTTGAATTCCAAAAACTTCACAAGGATGGTTAGTTAGATGATGCAGTGGTTGCCGGAAGATGTGTCTACGTTCGGTCACGAGATCGATTCGTTGTTCTACCTAATCTATTACATCACGGGTGTTGCCTTTATCTTGGTTACAGTGCTGATGCTTTTGTTTGTGGTGATGTATCGCGAGCGCAACGACGGACGCCGCGCCACCTATAATCATGGCAACACGACTCTGGAAATAATTTGGACGGTGATCCCGGCGGCTATCTTCATCGCGCTTTCGTTCATGAGCGTGAACACCTGGGCGAAGGTTAAACGCCACGCGCCAGAGAGCGATTTTGAGATCGCGGTGGCGGCCAAGCAGTTTAACTGGGAAGTTTCCTACGCCGGCGCCGACGCCAAGCTGGGCACCGAGGACGACGTCAAGTTCGACAACGACATTCACGTGCCGGTGAACAAACCGATCCGCGTGCAACTCTCTTCCAAGGACGTGATCCATAGTTTCTTTCTGCCGAACCTGCGGCTCAAGCAAGACGCCGTGCCCGGCCGCACGTTTCTCGTTTGGTTTGAAGCGGTCAAGCCGGGCAAGTACGAACTCCCCTGCGCCGAGCTTTGCGGCTTCGGCCACTCGGGCATGAAGGGGTGGCTCTACGTGCACACGCCTGAAGACTACAAGAAGTGGGCGGACGAAAACTTGGCGCCCAAACCGCAGTGAGCCCGCGGATTATTTTTTCTGATTCGTTCGAGCGCGATTACGGAGGATTTTTAGGATGAGCGATACAGCGGCCGCCCATGGAGCGCAGGGCCATCATCAGGAGCTCGGCTTCATACGCAGGTATATTTTTTCTCAAGATCACAAGATGATCGCCCGGCAATTTCTCTTTCTGGGCTTGTTCATGCTGCTCATCGGCGGCATGCTGGCGATGCTGGTGCGTTGGCAATTGGCTTGGCCCGAGACCGCGGTTCCAGGTCTCGGCTTCATTCCCGAACCCTACATTTATCCAGGACCCAACGGCGGCGGAATCATTCCGCCGCAAACCTACAACGCGCTGTTCACCATGCACGCGACGATCATGATCTTCTTCGTCGTCATGCCGATCATGGTCGGCACCTTCGGCAACTTCCTCATTCCCTTGATGATCGGCGCCGGCGATATGGCGTTCCCCAAGCTCAACATGCTTTCTTTCTGGGTCGGCTTCGTCGCCGGAATTGTGCTGCTGGCGAGTTTCTTCGTTCCCGGCGGACCGGCGGCGGGCGGCTGGACAAGTTATGCGACGCTCTCGGCTAGGGCGCAGTACACCGGTGTCGATTTGGGCCAAGATCTGTGGATCATCGCTCTGCTCATCTCCGGTGTTTCTTCGCTGATGGGCGCGATCAACTATATCACCACCATCGTCAACATGCGGGCGCCCGGCATGCACTATTTCCGCATGCCGCTGACCGTCTGGTCGCTGTTCATCACGGCGATTCTTTTGCTCTTGGCATTGCCGGTGCTAACCGCGGCGTTGGCGATGTTGCTGTTCGATCGCACGGTGGGCACGAGCTTCTTCCTGCCCGAGGGCGGCGGCCAGCCGCTGCTCTGGCAACACATGTTCTGGTTCTTCGGCCATCCGGAAGTTTACATCTTGGTTCTGCCGGCCATGGGCGTGACCTCCGACTTGCTGTCGACTTTTTCGCGCAAGCCGGTGTTCGGCTACCACGCCATGGCCTTTTCCATGATCTCGATCGCGTTTCTCTCCTGGACCGTCTGGGGCCATCATATGTTCGTCAGCGGCATGAATCCGCTGCTCGGCACCGCTTTCATGATGACCACCATGGTGATCGCCGTGCCCTCGGCGATCAAAACTTTCAACTGGCTCGGCACGCTGTGGGGCGGCACGATCCGCCTGACCGTGCCGATGCTGTTTGCGCTGGGCTTTGTTTCCAATTTCCTGATCGGCGGCTTGAGCGGCATCTTCATGGCTTCGACGCCGGTGGATATTTTCATCCACGATACTTATTACATCGTGGCGCACTTTCACTACGTCGTGGCGGGGATTATCTTCGCGCTGTTCGCCGCCGTCTACTATTGGTTTCCGAAGATGTTCGGCCGCATGACCAACGAGCCGCTAGGAAAAATTCATTTCGTCTTGACCTATATTTTTTTCAACGGCGCTTTTTTTCCCATGCATTTTCTCGGCGTGGCGGGCCACATGCGGCGAATTTACAACCCGATGCAGTACGAGTTCCTCCAGCCCATGCAGCACTGGAATGTTTTTATTACCACCAGCGCTTTGATTCTTGGCGTATCGCAAATTTTCTTCTTGGTCAATTTTTTCTGGAGCCTATTTGCCGGGAAAAAAGCGGAAAGAAATCCTTGGCAAGCCAATACCCTGGAATGGTCGGCGCCGACACCGCCGCCGCATGGCAATTTCGCCACGACGCCGACCGTCTACCGCGGCCCATACGAATATAGCTCACCGGAAGTGAAAGAAGACTGGCTGCCCCAGGACAAGGATCTCGGCGCCAAAGCCGCGGCGCGGGCGCACTAGGAACCAGATGTCAGAAGTCAGAGGTCAGAAGGATGACAGTAACGGCTTGGATTCGTCCTTTTCACCTTTGTCGCACCGGCTAGCGGTGCTTCTCGCTTGCGCGACTTTTCCATTGCTCTTCATCGGCGGCCTGGTCACCAGTCTTGGCGCTGGGCTCGCTGTGCCCGACTGGCCGACGACCTTCGGCTACAACATGTTTCTCTATCCCTGGTCGAAAATGATCGGCGGGATTTTCTACGAGCATAGCCATCGCTTAGTCGCTTCATCGGTCGGCCTGTTGACCATCGCGCTGGCGCTGTCTCTTTGGTTGCAAGAAAAACGCCGCTGGCTGCGCTGGCTCGGCATAGCCGCGCTATTACTTGTTGTCGCCCAGGGCGTGCTTGGCGGCCTGCGCGTGGTTTTGCTGCAACAGACGTTGGCGATCGTGCACGCGTGCTTCGCTCAAGCCTTCTTCGCGCTGACGGTGAGCCTGGCGTTATTCACTTCCGCCGAATGGCGTGCGGCGCGCGGTGCGCCGATTGCCGACGGCGGCCGGCTCAAGCGGCTGGCGCTGATCACCACCGCGTTCATTTATCTGCAAATCGTTTTTGGCGCGGTGCTGCGCCAGAGCGGTGAAAGATTGGATGCGCATCTGCTGATCGCCGCATTGGTAGCAATTCACGTGATCCTGCTTTTGCTGCGGCTTAAGCGGGCGCACGCGGATCGGCCAGAGCTGCTGCGCTCGGGATATTTTTTAGCGGCGCTGTTGCTGCTCCAATCTGTGCTCGGCGCGCTTGCCTATTATAGTAAATTCACCGCCATGCTGCCCGGACTGAGTGGCGCGGCGGTGCTCCTAACCACGACGCATTTGATCACCGGCGCGCTGATGCTGGCGACTAGCTTGATCGTCACGCTGCGCGCGAATCGCCTGTCCACTTTGACGGCTGGGACGGCGGCTGTGCCGGCGCTTTCGAAGCAGTATTCGCTATGAGTTCCAATGCCGCCACTTTGACCGTCAACGGCGCCACCGCGCTGCGCCGCGCCGCCGATTATTTCGAGCTCGCCAAGCCGCGCGTGGTCTTGATGGTCTTGATCACGGCGTTTGTCGGTTTCTATCTCGGCTCGGCGGAAGTGCCGAATTATTTACGGCTGCTGCAAATGCTCTTCGGCACCGCGCTCGCCGCCGGCGGCACCCTGGCGCTCAATCAATATCTCGAACGCGATACCGACGCGCTGATGGAACGGACCCGGCGCCGGCCGCTGCCCGACGGACGGGTGCAACCACGCGAGGCGCTTTGGTTTGGCATTGCGCTAGTGCTCGCCGGGCTCGGCTATTTGGCTCTGGCAGTAAATCTTTTGAGCATGCTTGTGACCGGCTTCATCACGCTCAGCTATCTGGCGCTTTATACGCCGATGAAACCGCGCAGTTCTCTTTGCATGCTGATCGGCGCGGTGCCGGGCGCTTTGCCGCCGGTGATCGGCTGGACGGCGGCGCGCGGTTCGCTCGACGTCATCGCCTGGGTGCTGTTTGCGATTATGTTTCTTTGGCAGGTGCCGCATACGCTGGCGATCGCGCGGCTCTATTGCGCCGACTACGCCAAGGCCGGCATTCAATTTCTCCCCGTCATCGAGCCCGACGGCGCCAGCACCAACCGCCAGGTCGTCAGCCACTCGGCGGCGTTGCTGGCGGTGAGCTTGCTGCCGACGCTGCTCGGCGCGGCGGGGGCGGTTTATTTCATAGTCGCGTTCGTGCTCGGCGTCGGATTTTTGGTTTACGGTATTCGCTTGGTGCTGCAATCGACGCTCAAGCGGGCGCGCCAGTTGCTTTTCGCCTCGCTGATTTATCTGCCGGTGTTGTTGCTGATCATGGCGTTGGACCGCGTGCGGCTATGAGTGAATGGTTGACCATGGACTCCCAACAAGGCGCGCAGCGCAAAAATCTGCGCCTGGGATTGGCTCTCGGTCTACTGACACTGCTTTATGTCGGCGCAGTGATCGCGTTCCTGATACTTTACTGAGCGGGTAGTTTCTAATGGCCAAAGATTCCACCGCAATCGATCTTAGCAAGTTTGCACCGGCAGTTAATGTCGGCACCGCCAAGCTCGGCGGCGGCGATCCGCCGCCGGTGCGGCCGAGCGCGCCGATTGGCGCCAACGCTTGGCTCGCGGTGTTGATGTTTCTCGGCGCCGAAGCGATGTTTTTCGCCGGCCTGATCGGCGCCTATTTAGTTTTCCGCGTCGGCGCGCCGTTTTGGCCGCCGCCGTTTCAGCCGCGCTTGCCGGTGATCGTCACTGGTATCAATACAGTGATCCTGTTAGCCAGCGCCTGGACCATGCGCCTGGCGCTGCAAGCGGGACGGCGCGACGAGCGGACGGCGCTGATTGGTTACCTCGGCGTTACCGCGCTACTCGGCTCGGTCTTTCTCGCCGTGCAGGGGTTCGAATGGCTGGAGCTGATTCGTTACGGTCTGACGGTTTCGAGCAGCGTCTATGGCGGGATGTTCTACACGTTAATCGGGTTTCACGCGGCGCATGTTTTGGGCGCGCTGGTTTGGCTTGGAATAGTTTTCGTCTTGGCGCGCCGGGGCCGCTATTCGAAATCGAGTCATGTCGGCTTGCAGACTTGCCACATGTATTGGATCTTCGTCGTCGGGCTGTGGCCGGTGCTCTACGGTTTGGTTTATTTGTATTGAACGGTTTGCTTGACAGGAAAGAGCGCATAAGTTAATTTCCGGTCACACTTAAAAAAAATTATGAAACAAAAATTATTTTTTGCTTTGTCGGCCCTTGCGGCTGTTCTGTGCGATTCTCGAATCGCCCAGGCCTGCGCGGTCTGCATCACCGGCGCCAACGATCCCACCGCGGAAGCTTTCAACGCGAGCGTGCTGTTTCTTATGGCCACGCCTTATCTCGTGGTCGGCTCCATCGCCGGCGGACTCTATTTTGTTTATCGGCGCGCGCTGGTAAAAAGCGCCCAGGACGAAGCGGCTGCGACAGCGATACCTTTGGTTTGGAATCAGGAGGCTAGCGAGCGATGAGTGAGGCGGTAGCGGTGCATGAAGGGGCGGAGCCGGCTGAGACGCCCTTAACTCCGGAGAGCTGGGGCAAGCTCGGCATGTGGTTATTCCTCGCCGGCGACGCTATGTCGTTCGGCGGGCTGATCGTCGGCTACGGCCTTCTCCGGTACGCGAGCAACAAGTGGCCGGTACCCAAAGACGTGCTTGGAATAAATCTGACGGCGTTCATGACCTTCCTACTGATCGTCAGCAGCGTCTGGATGGTCTTGGCGCTGGCGGCGATTCAAGAAGGTAATAAGGCTAGATTTCAGAAATTTCTCGGGCTAGTGATTTTGGGCGGGGCGTTATTCTTAGGCTGCCAAGCGTACGAATGGACGCATCTGCTCGGTCATCGGCTGCCGGAGTTGGGGATCGCTTTTTCCAATAACCTGTTCGCGACGACATTCTTCGTCCTGACCGGTTTTCACGGCATGCACGTGACCGGCGGGGTAATCTATAATAGTTGCGTTCTCGCCGCGGTGAGCCGCGGCCGCTATCAAGCCAAGCATGTCGAGATCGCCGGTCTGTACTGGCACTTCGTCGATCTGGTGTGGATATTGATTTTTACCTTCGTTTACTTGTTGTAGCAAAACCAAAGGATAGGACATGGCATCGACAGCTCATTCGCAAAATAACTATATTAAAATCTTCATCATCCTTTCGGTGCTGACGGTCATCGAGGTCGGGATAACCTTTTTGGGATTGCCCAAAATGCTGCTGGCAACCCTGCTGGTGACCTTTGCGGTGTGGAAAGCGGCGCTGGTGGCGATGCACTTCATGCATTTGAAATTCGAGAAGACGACGCTGACCATCGTCGCGCTGGTGCCCTTCGCGCTTTGTGTTTTCTTGATCCTCATGTTGTTGCCCGACATCTATCCCCATTGATTTCCGTCAGCCAACTTCCGACTCTCAACGCGGCGCTGAACAGTCTCAGCGCCGTTTTTCTTTTTACCGGTTTTCTCTTCATCAAGTCCCGCAACCGTAAAGCACACCGCGCCTGCATGCTGACGGCCTTCGCCTGCTCCGTGCTGTTTCTTATTTCTTATCTCGTATATCACTACCAAGTCGGCTCCGTCGGTTTCAAAGGCCAAGGCTGGCTTCGCCCGGTCTATTTCACCATTCTCATCACCCATACGATTCTTGCAGCAGCGGTGGTGCCGCTGGCGCTGATTACGCTGAACCGCGCATTACGCGAACGCTTCGACGCGCACCGGCGCATTGCGCGTTGGACGTTGCCGATCTGGCTCTACGTTTCAGTCACTGGCGTTGTGGTTTATCTGATGCTGTACGGGTTGTAGGCGCGCAACACGAAACAGTTAGTTCGCGAGCAAGATTAGAGTTGTCCGCATTGAAGTAAAGCGTCGTTCAATCCAGTCCTAACCGGTTTGAGGGGTGGGTCGCTTTGATAGTGGGCTGGTTTTGGGTATGCCACCCGCTGGTATGGCTATCGACGGGACACGGGTTAGTTTTTCGAAGAGATGAGGCTTGATAATCTCTTACTAACCGGAAATTCCATGTAGGATTTCTTGTTTTTATCATATTAGGTATTGCGAATATGATAATATCATGGTATTAGAATGCATTACGTCATTGTAGGAGGATGTAGCCGTATCTATGCCAGACGCCCTTCGTCAATTTAAGGCCAGTATATTCCAAGCGCTTGGACACCCAACTCGAATCGCGATGATTGAGGTTCTTCGGGACGGAGAGCTCCCGGCAGGAGTCATCATTGAACGATTAGGAATTGAACAAGCTAATGCCTCCCAACACCTTTCCATTCTGCGGTCAAAACATATCGTCACGAGTCGCAAAGAGGGAAGCCAGGTTTTCTACTCAGTACGCGATCCGCTTCTGATCGAAGTCCTGGATATCATGCGCCGTTATTTTCAGGCGCACGTCGAAGAGGCCATGTCGATGCTCCAGCAAATTGACCTGCTTGATAAAAATGGTGCCGCAAAGTGAATGCTACCGCTTCATACGATTGGAATTTTATCTTTAAACGCTGGTGCAGCAAAAAACTCCTCCGACCGTTTAGTAACTTAACATCGTCCGGGAAAACGGCCGTGATTTTGCCGTTAGCGTAAACGGAGGTCAACACATGAAAACGTTGGGACAATTTCGCGCGGCGATGCTCACGGGGCTTTTGCTTTCAACCACGCCAGCGATGGCGCAAAAATCTACCCCCACCACTCATACAATATTCATGACGGCGGTGGAGCTTAAAGGTGCGACCACGTCTGAAAATCTTGTCCCGCCCTCCGTCAATCCAAAGGATCTATCGAAAGGCTATGACTACAAGCCGCCAGCGAAAGCTGACAAAAATGATCCAAAAAAATGGGAAGTATCCAGCTACAGGTTTGATCCTGGATTTGTGACTGTGATTCAGGACGACACGGTAAAGCTGACTGTCTTTATTGTGAACGGAGATGAGCATGATGTCCGGATCTCGGATCCTGATGGGCGTGATGTAGTCGCGGTAGCCAAATGGAGCCGCGGTCGAGAGATAACGTCTCATTTGTTGCAAAAAAGATTGGCTCGTACCAGCTGATATGTTCAGCGCATGCGCCGACTATGACCGCCACGGTCCTGGTACTACCGCGAAAATGAGGGAGGTTCTGTGGCACACGGGCCGTTACTCGCTCACCCGAGTATAGGAAAAATTGCGGTGGCTCACTTAAGCCAAAGGAGAGAGCAAAGAAGATGACAATGCCAGAGGAGAAAAAAAGAGTTTTATTGATTGGTGAGCAGCCAGACATTGAGCTTTTCGCGATGTTGGGAGGAGAAGGTTATGAGGTTGCTGCCCTTGAATCGCCTCACCGAGCCAGGGACGTGTTTCCGTTATACAAGCCGCACGTCGTCATCGTTCACCTGCGCTACCCCAAAGAAGTAGCCATATTGGAGGAGTGCCTGGCCATGGCCGGGAGAGTGCCTGTCATCGCTGCCATTTCCCTTATCGCGAAGCAGACCCTCGTTAAAGCCGTGAAAGAAAAAGCCGCGGCTGTTGTCGTTCTTCCAGTGAAACCACAAACCATTAGAGAAACCTTACGGGCCGTGGCGCTGTTTGAGGATGAAGCACAATTTCTATCGGTTGGAAAAAAGATTCTGGGAACTGATTCCCCAGGAGAAAAACGACCCCACCCAGCAGATTCTCTTTAGGAGCCGCTAATGACTACAGCCGCTTTGTCGATTACTGGTGATTATTCAGAAGATTTCTCCCAACAGGCGCCAGCGCAAAAGAAAATCCTGCTCGTCGACGATCAGTGGGATACTTCACTGTTCATTGGCCTCCAGCAGGAAGGCTATGAAGTTATAGCAGTCGAATCTCCCCAAAAGGCATGGGGTATGGTTTGGACGTTCCGGCCTCACTTCATCGTTCTTCATCTCACCAACGTGAGTCGAGGGGATATTTCTACATTGCAGGGATGCGGCGTCCTGGCCGGCGGCGTCCCTATTATCATTGCAGCGCCCGTCTCTAGCAGCGCAACCCTTATCAAAGCTCTCGAAAAAGTTGCCGCCGTCTTTTTCTCTTTTCCACTGGGACCGTATGGCATTGGAGAAATATTGCATGATCTGGACATGTCAGCACGCGGAATTGATTCGGGCGTTTGTCACGTTGCAAGTACAGTCACTTGATAAACGGTCTTTTTCAATGCGCCTGGCTCCAGATTCGGGGGAGAGGGAATCCAGAAGGAAAGGTAAGAATGCAAGCAGAACAGATAGAGAACAGGACACTTTGTCGGGCTTATGTCTTTCCGGCTCATCCTGGCTCGACACGTAATGTCTCACTCTGATCAGAGAGGGGCGAGAGACGCTTGCAAAGGTCAAAATGGCGAAGGCAAGTGAGGGAAAGGCGAAGGCCCGTTTGGACGTGGCGCAGAAGCATCACGATAGCGACTGCAACAACGTGTCGGGAAAAAAACGCCGACGAGGCATTGGACCGCCTCAAGAAGAAATAAAGTCGATTGAGACGGAAGAGACGAAGAAGAGATGTTTGGAGCATGCAGATATTATTGGCGCGAGTGAGTTGCCATGGTCAAAGGTAATCCAAGAAGCAGAACAAGAACTCAGTGATCTCATCAAAAGAGTCGATGGCCAAACCAGAAAAGAGGTCGCGAAGAGGATTCGTGGGTTTTCTTAAAAAAGGAAGGGAGGGGTGATACAGTTGAATAGGCAATTCGCGTTTTGGTTGGCATCCGGCATCGCCGTTTTTACTCTTACCGTTGCTGGGTGTCAAAAGAAAGAAGAGCCGGTTCCGGCTGCAACCCCTGCACCGGCGGCCGCGCCGGCGGGTAATGCATCTACAGAGGGAGGTGCTGTCGCAACAGCACCGACGGGAAGTGATGTAAGTCCGGGGAGTTCCGCAACTACGGGGGAAACCGAGACTCCAGGCAAGCAAGAACCCGGCAAGAAGACATTTTAAGTTCACTCATATTCTCCGGGAAGGAAATAATGGGGAGGGGTTCCCTCCCCGTCTTAGCTTGGCTGGCAATGGGTGAGATCAAATTTGGAAAGGATTTTTAGAACTTAAGGGAGGAGCAGAGTATGAACGTAGCAGTCCACAAGGTTACACCTGATTTTATTGGTAAAGGTGTTTTCGTACTGGGGTTGTCTTTCTTTATGGGTTGTTCGCAGGAGACAGCCTCTAAGCCTCCGGTGTCAACCGCACCGCAGAAGGTAGAGGCTAAACAGGAACCATCCAAGGCAGTACCCACGAAACCCTCGCAAACTTCAAGTCTCGAGGCTCTTCAAAAGGGAACTTTGGGCAAGGGTGCCGATGAAGGTCCTCTTCGTGACGTCAACTTTGACTTCGACCGTTACGACCTTAGCACAGGAGCCAGGGATATTCTGAAAGGTCACGCCGCATGGCTTAAGGCGAATTCTCTAGCCAGAGTCCAGATTGAAGGCCACTGTGACGAGCGTGGAACCAACGAGTATAACCTAGCGCTGGGCGCCAAGAGAGCAGAGATCGTGAAGCGTTATCTCATCGATCTGGGGATCTCGGGGAGCACTCTGTCGAGTATCAGCTACGGTGAAGAGCTCCCTCTGTGCAAGGAGCAATTTGAGGCATGCTGGGCAAAGAATCGGCGCGCGCACTTCGTCGTAAAGTCTGCGCCAACGACATAGATATCGGTGTGTGAACCGATGACGGGGGAATAGGCATATGAAACGTATTTTGCGAAAAATTGAAAAACACGAAAGCTTGGCCGGAGTCGATCTCAGACATCTTTATCTCTCTGGCATGGACCTCTCCAACCTAGACCTTAGACGGGCCAATCTTAAGGGTTGCCGGTTGAATTATGGAAAACTTGCGGCGAGCGATCTAACGAACGCCGATTTATCCGACACGATGCTGATCAACGCAAGCTTTAAGAAAGCAAATCTGGCCGGCAGCCTATTTCATGGCGCGATAGTGACCGGAGCCGATTTTTCAGAGGCGAAGGGGCTGAATAAAGAGCTAATAAAATACCTGAAGTCTAAAGGGGCTACGGGTCTATAACGGGAAGAATCGTCTCGCTTTGCGGTGTAATCAGAGACCACTGAAGAATTTCATTTCAAAGGTCTCGTCTTTTCCGACTCGGCTTGTGCAGTCCCAGTTCGGACTCGATTGACCATTTCAGTTCTTACAGCAATTGTGTGGATTAGCTGCCGGGGCAGACCGATAGTCCATTGAGGAGCGTAGCATCGAACCGATGATTTCGTTGTTTGAATATATTTTGAAGACACCCGTCGTCACCGAAGCGTTGAAGTCGGCGGATGACACGCAAATTGAAGTCATAGCGCGGCAAATCGACGAGCGCGCGCGCAGACGCTTGGGCCGTTCCTTACATATTCGGCAGGTGGACGCGGGATCGTGCAACGGCTGCGAATTGGAAATCGGTGCGCTGAATAATCCGTACTACGATCTCGAACGCTTCGGCATGCATTTCGTTGCCTCACCGCGTCATGCCGATTGTTTGCTTGTGACCGGCCCGGTGACGCGCAACATGGCGGACCCGCTCAAGCGCACCTACGACGCGACACCCGCGCCGAAGATCGTCGTTGCGATCGGCGACTGTGCGCATGATTGCGGCGTTTTCGCAGGCGGTTACGGGGTCGTCGGGCCGGTGTCCGCGATTTTGCCCGTGGACGCCGTCGTGCACGGCTGTCCACCGTCGCCGCGGGAGATTTTGCTGGGCATCCTCGCCGCCTTGGAAAAACACCCTTGATACCCCAGTTCCAACCCTGCTTTCGCATCAACCGCAATGATCATTGATTCAACGCTGATGGTCGATTTGTTCCTTGTCACCTGCGCTTGTTTCAGCGCGGGCGCAGTCGGCGCACTGTTGACGGCGCGCTCGCCAACTCTTGCGCGCGTCGTGGGGCATGGATGTGCGTTGGTTGGCGCTATCGCTGCGTTTGCGTTCGGCGTGGCCGGGCTCGCCAGCGGGAGCATCAAGCTTAACGTTCCAGATCTACTACCGATCGGCGGCGCCGCTTTCGGCGTAGATCGCCTGAGCGCGTTTTTCGTAGTGGTCATTGCCCTCGGCGCGATCCCCGCCGCGTTGTACGCGATCGGCTATACGCGGGAGTACGCCGGAAAACATTCGCTCGCGGGAATGGCCTTCGCATTCAACGTATTCGTCGCAGCGATGATTCTCGTGGCGCTGGCGCGCAATGTGCTGACGTTTCTCGTGCTCTGGGAATTGATGTCGCTGGCGTCGTATTTTTTAGTGATCACGGAACACGAGCGCGAGGAGACGTTGGACGCGGGTTGGGTTTACTTCGTGATGACCCACGCGGGATTTGCTGCGTTATTCTTGGGATTCCTACTGTTAGCGCGCGCCACCGGGACAATGTCTTTCGCCGAATGGGGCGCGGCGGCGGCCAAGCTCGACCCAACCTCACGCAACTTGATTTTTATTTTGTTCGCGCTGGGCTTCGGATCGAAAGCGGGCGTCGTTCCGTTGCATGTCTGGCTGCCGCGCGCCCATCCTGCGGCGCCCAGTCACGTGTCGGCGCTGATGTCGGGCGTGATGATTAAGCTCGGTGTGTACGGCCTGGCGCGCGTCGCTTTTGATTGGCTGGGAATCGGGCCGGTGTGGTGGGGAGGGACGATGCTCATCGTGGGAGCGGTCTCGGCGGTGCTTGGCGTGTTGTACGCTCTGGTCGAGCATGATTTGAAACGACTACTCGCGTATCACAGCGTCGAAAACATCGGCATTATCTTGCTCGGTCTGGGCGCGGGAATGTTGTTCCAGGCGCATGGCCTGGAAGCGCTCGCTGCGCTCGCGCTGATTGCCGCGCTGTATCACACGCTCAACCATGCGGCGTTCAAGAGTCTGCTCTTTATGGGCGCGGGCGCTGTTGTGCACGCGACTCATACGCGCAACATGGAAGAGCTGGGCGGCCTCATCAAACGCATGCCGCAGACCGCCGCGTTCTTTCTGGTCGGCTCGGTCGCGATTGCCGCCCTCCCGCCGTTCAACGGATTCATCAGTGAGTGGCTGACGTTCCAATCGCTGCTGTTGAGTTTTCAAATCTCGGCGCACACGGTCAATTTGATTTTCGCGCTGGGGGTAGCCGCGCTCGCGCTGACGAGCGGGCTTGCTGCGGCCTGTTTTGTCAAGGCTTTCGGTATCACGTTCCTTGCTCTGCCGCGCAGCGAGCACGCCGCGCTTGCGCGCGAAGTCGAATGGACGATGCGCGCGCCGATGGCCCTGCTCGCATTCGCGTGTCTCGCCCTTGGCGTTGCGCCGTCGCTGATTTTGGCACCACTCGAAGCGGCTGTTTTCGATTTGATGGGCGCGCACGCCGATATGAAATTCGATTGGAGCATGGTCGTGGCCAACGACAGCTTCGGCTGGGTCGCGCCGTTGTGGATCGCGCTTGGGCTGGCCGGTTTTCTCATAGCGATTCCGCTTGGACTGCGATTGATCGGCGCCAACAAGCGGCGCCGCTACTATGAGACATGGGGCTGCGGGCGCGCATTACAGACAGCGCGTTTTGAATACACCGCAACGGCGTTCGCCAATCCCTTCAAGCGCGTTTTCGCTTTGTTGTATCGCCCGGTAAAGCAGCTCGACATCGAGTTTCACCCCGAGTCGCGCTATTTCGTGCGCACCATTACGTATTACAACGAGGGACGCTTGATTTTTGAGGACGCGCTGTATCGGCCGCTTTTGCGCATGATTGAGGCGTTGGCGCGCGCAGCGCGCGTTTTACAGTCGGGCAACGTGCATCGTTACTTGGTGTATATCTTGGTTGCGCTAGTCGCCTTATTGATCCTGACGGTGTAGTCCCGGCGCTTGGGAAGTACGGATCACGTACGAGAACGGTCTATGCTTACAGAAATAGCTATCGAGCTAATACAACTGCTTATCGTCATGTTCGGATCGCCGTTGGTCGTCGGCGTGATCCGCAAAGTGAAGGCACGCCTACAGGGACGGCACGGCGCGGGTATTTTTCAGCCTTACGCCGACATTCGGAAATTGCTTTTGAAAGAGGTGGTGGTTTCCGAAAATACCTCGTGGATCTTTCTCTTTACACCGTACCTGCTTGCCACGACGATGCTTTTGTCGGCGCTCATCGTCCCGGTGCTGACGACACGCGCTGCGCTCGGCTTCATGGGCAACATCATCGCCCTGATGTATCTATTTTTACTCGGCATGTTCTTTCTTGCGCTGGCGGGACTGGACGCGGGAAGCGCTTTTGGCGGCATGGGATCGAGCCGCGAGGTCGCGCTAGCCGCGCTGGCCGAGCCTACGGTGTTGATCGCGATCTTCGGCATCGCTCTGCGTGCCGGCACGACCAGTCTCGATGGCATTATCACGCGTTTTGCCGCCGAGCCGCTCTTGATGTTAAACGCAGGTCATTTGCTCGCGTTCCTGGCATTTTTTATCGTGGCGCTGGCGGAAAACGGGCGTTTGCCGGTGGACAATCCAGCAACCCATCTCGAACTGACCATGATTCACGAAGCGATGATCTTGGAGTATTCCGGCCGTCTTCTCGCGCTGGTGGAATGGGCCGCTGCGATGAAGTTGTTCTTGTTCTTGACGTTGTTGTCGAATCTGTTTTTTCCCTGGGGCGTCGCGCTCACCAACACGCCGGTCACGCTCTTCACCGCATTTGTCGCGCTCGTTGTGAAACTCCTGGTTTTCGCCGGGGCCATTGCGTTAGTGGAGACATGGGTCGCCAAGCTTCGCCTTTTCCGTGTGCCTGAACTTCTAGCGGGGTCGTTCACGCTGGCGTTATTGGCCGTAGTGACCGCGTTTTTTATCAAATGATGGGAGTTGCTATGTCCGTTGAAGTGCTGTCCAAGACAGTCAATCTGCTTTCGTTTGCCGCGCTCGGCTTGACCATCTTGCTGATTGTCCGAACCAGCCTTGTTGGACAGGTGCGCGTGTTCGCGTTGCAGTCGTTCGTACTCGCTTCGCTCTCCGTGCTGATCGCGCTTTACAGCGCCAGCCTCGAATTGTTCGGCGTCGGCGTCGCGCTTGTCGCGATCAAAGGCGTCGTGATTCCGCGCGTGCTCAATCGCGCTGTGGCGAAGATCGGCCTGCAGCGAGTTGCCGCGCCGTATCTGGGCACCGCGCCGGCTCTGATTATTTGTGGGCTGCTCACGATCGTCGCGTTTTACGTGATGGCTCCCATTGCCGCCTCGAATCCGTTGCCCACGGCGGATGCCATCCCGCTGGCGTTCGCGGGCGTCCTGATCGGCTTCTTTATCATGGTGAATCGCCGCCGGGCGGTGACCCAGATTCTAGGATTTCTCATGCTGGAAAACGCCATCTTCTTACTCGCTCTGTTGGCAACCTACGGCGTGCCGTTCATCGTCGAGATGGGGGTTTTTCTCGACGTGCTGGTCGCCGTGCTGATCATGGAAGTCTTTGTCTATCACATCAAAGATAATTTCGATTCCATCGACGTCGGCGAATTGGGCAACCTGAAAGAATGATGCTGCTAAGTCTGCTCTTGATTCCGCTCGCGGCGAGCGGGCTGATTGCCATCACACGACGGCGCGCGCTCATGGAACTGTTGCACGCGGTGGCCTCAATGGCGACGTTGGGCACGGGCGCGGCGATCGTCGCCCAGGTGTGGAACGGTGCAATCCTCACCGCGGCCGGTGATCTATTTCGCGTCGACGCGCTATCCGCGCTGATGGTCGCGATTATCACTTTCCTCGGCGCCATCGCTGCGCTTTACGCCGTCGGCTATATCCGCGCCGAACTAGACGACGCGCATCTGTCCCGCGCCCGATTGTTTTTCACGCTCTTTCACCTTTTTATTTTTACCATGTTGGTCGCGGTAACGACGGATAATCTCGGCGTCATGTGGATCGCCATTGAAGGGACGACCTTGGCGACAGTCTTTTTGGTCAATTTGCGCCAGACCCGCACCTCGCTCGAAGCCGCTTACAAATATTTGATTTTGTCGTCCGTGGGCATCGCGCTAGCCTTCATCGGCACCGCGCTGCTGTACTACGCGGGCGCGGCAAAGGCCGGCGAAATTTCCGTAAACTGGAGCGCGCTGCGGGCCGCCGCGGGATCACTCAATGCCGAAGCAGTACGACTGGCGTTTGTGTTCATCGTCATCGGCTATGGAACCAAGGCCGGGCTTGCGCCGATGCACACATGGTTACCTGACGCACACAGTGAAGCGCCCGCGCCAATCAGCGCGCTTATGTCGGGCGTCCTGCTCAATGTCGGCCTGTACGCGATGATACGATTTAAAACCGTCGTCGATGCGGCAGTCGGGCCGGAATTTGCAGCGCGATTATTGATCGGCATAGGGTTGTTCTCAGTTCTGGTTGCGGCGGCCTTCCTGGTCAGACAACGCAATTATAAACGCATGCTCGCCTATTCGAGCGTCGAACACATCGGCATCATTTGCCTCGGTCTGGGCTTCGGCGGCTATTGGGGGCTCTTGGGTGCGCTGTTACATATGGTCAATCATGCGCTGTCAAAATCCCTGCTTTTCATTCTTTCCGGCAATATTCTAATCAAATATCACAGCGCGGAAATCCGCGAGGTACGCGGACTGTTGCACGGCGCGCCGTGGACCGGCGGGCTTTTTCTCGCGGGCATGTTTGCGCTGATCGGTTTGCCGCCGTTTGCGCCGTTCATCAGTGAGTTTATTATTTTTCGCGCCGGCTTTGAGAATCATCCGTGGGCGGCGGCGACAGGCGTGATTTTGCTCGTCGTCGTTTTCGGCGGAATGTTGGCGAGCCTGAATCGCATGTTATACGGCGAGCCGCCAGCTGATCTGCCGCGCGGCGATGCGTTACGCGTGTGGCTCGTGCCCCTCGCTGCGAACTTCGCGCTCTTGCTCGTCTTGGGACTCACCCTGCCGTCCTCGTTGGTAGTTGCGCTGGAGCAGGTGTTAAAAATATTGGGAGTGTAGATCGTGGATTTGAATGAGCTAAAGCAGCGGCTCATCGTAGCCAATCTGAATCTCGGCGGTATCGAAATTCTCAATCCGCGTGAGCTGCGCGTCCGCGTGCCGCGGGAAAAGCTTACTGGGTTCGCCGATTATTTGCAGGACGCTGTCCATGCTCGTCCTGAACTCATCGTTGCCGAGGATACGCGCTTAGAAGTCGGCGGTTTCACCCTGCGCTATATTTTTGCACTCGACGGCGCCGCTGAATTTGTCGTCGCCTCAGTCAGTATTCCGGCAGAAGATCCAACGTTCCCGTCGCTGGCGACACGCTGGTATCTCGCCAGCCGCTTCGAGCGCGAAATTCATGATCTGTTTGGACTCGTGCCGACCGGGCATCCCGATTTGCGCCGCTTGCCCTTGCATCAATTTTGGCCGCCCAAATATCACCCTATGTTAAAGGATGCGACGGTTCGCCAAGATTTTTCCGATGACGGCGAACCGTATCCATTTCGCCGCGTCGAAGGCGAAGGTCTGTACGAAATCACCGTTGGCCCGGTGCATGCGGGCATCATCGAGCCGGGCCATTTTCGCTTTAGCGTCGAAGGCGAAACGATCATCAATCTCGAATCGCGCATGTACTTTGTTCACAAGGGGATTGAAAAGCTTTTCGAGTCGGCAACGCTCGTCCAAGGACTCAAACTGGCGGAGCGAATCTCCGGCGACTCGAGCGTGGCGCATGCCCTGGCTTTTTGTCAGGCGGTTGAAGCGCTCGCCGGCGTGACCGTTCCGCCGCGCGCGGCATTTTTGCGGGTCGTCCTGCTCGAACTCGAACGGCTCTACAATCACATCGCCGACGTCGGCGCCATTTGCACGGATACGGGCTTTGCGGTCGCCAACACGCACGCGCTGCGCTTGCGCGAAGATCTCCTGCGTCTGAACGCGCGTTTGGTCGGGCACCGGCTTTTGCGCGGTTCCCTGGTACCGGGTGGAGTCGCGCGG
>Ga0137461_1000003_pt1 | contig 43845 bp, 38 predicted proteins | sample EasRivERMGT746_2_FD_104650 | JGI IMG/M metagenome (GOLD analysis project Ga0137461, IMG submission 104650) | Soil microbial communities from meander-bound floodplain in the East River, Colorado, USA - East River MetaG ERMGT746_2 | ecosystem: Environmental > Terrestrial > Soil > Floodplain ... | reverse complement strand
GGCGTGCTCGAATTCACCGACTGTGTTGTGCCTGAATCCGCGCTATTAGGCGCTGAGGGCGACGGCTTGAAGCTCGCTTTTGAAACGCTCGATCTTTTACGCTGCAGCGTCGGCGCGGCTGCCGTCGGTTTTGCGCAAAGGGCGTTAGAGGAAGCCATTCAGTACAGCAAGGCGCGGCGGCAATTTGGCCGGGCGATCGGCGAGTTTCAAGGCATTCAATTCAAGCTCGCCGAAATGGCGACGGAGCTGGAAGCCGCAAGATTATTAGTCTACCAAGCGGCTTGGGCGCATGACTGTGGCGGTGAAGAGCCGAAGCAGAAATCGTCGATGGCGAAATTCTACGCCACCGAAGCGGCGCAACGCATCGTCGATCAAGCGCTACAGATTCACGGTGGCAACGGTTTGATCGCCGGCAGCATCATGGAGCGGCTATACCGCGACGTGCGCGCGCTGCGCATTTACGAAGGGACATCGGAGATTCAGAAGCTGGTGATTGCGCGGGGGTTGCTAAAATAGGCTCAGTCGAAGGCTGATAAGTCCGCTGACAGAAGTCGGAGGTCAGAGGTCAGAGGTCAGAGGTCAGCAAAAGCGAGGAGAAAAAGATCATGCACAAAAAAATCACGCGGCGAACTTTTTGCTCGATGCTCTTGGCTCTTCCCTTTCCAGCTCGGGCGCAGCAGCCGGCGAGAATTTTCCGGATAGGAATTCTGCTCCCGGCCTCCGCGTCCTTCTATTCGGCCCGGCTCGAGGCATTTCGCCAACGGCTGCGCCAGCTTGGCTATGTCGAAGGAAAGAACATTCTCATTGAGTACCGTTATGCGGAAGGGAAACTCGAACGGCTGCCTGACCTTGCAGCCGAGCTGGTCCGTCTCAAAGTTGACGTCATCGTCACCTCCGGGAGCCCAGCTCTTTTAGCTGCTAAGAAGGCGAGCACGACAATTCCCATCGTATTCGCCTTTGCTAGCGATCCAGTAGGAACTGGGATTGTCTCCAGCCTGGCACGACCAGGAGGGAATATCACCGGACTTTCCACCATGGGGCCAGATCTAGATGGCAAACGGTTGGAGCTGCTCAAGGAAGCCTTCCCCAAGGTTGCTCGGGTGGCATTTCTCTGGGGAGGATCGAGTGGTACGAGGGGAAACCTGCCCCTCACAGAAATGGAAGCTGTGGCCAAGGCGTTGGGACTCAAACTTCTATCGCTTCCGGTGCGAAGCCTTGACGATTTTGAGAGCGTATTCGCACGAGCGAAAAAGGAACGCGCTCAGGCGCTCATTACGAGCGCAAATTCACTTATCGCTAATCAGCAACGCCAAGTGTTGGACTTCGCGGCAAAGAACCGGTTGCCGGCGATGTACCCAGAAAGTGAGTTTGTTGAGGCTGGCGGCTTAATGAGCTACGCGCCGAACTATACCGACTTATACCGGCGCGCCGCTGACTTTGTGGACAAGATTTTGAAGGGCACAAAGCCCGCCGAGATTCCAGTGGAGCAGCCGATGAAGTTCGAGTTCATCATCAGTCTGAAAGCAGCCAAGCAGATCGGCGTGACGGTTGAGCCGAACGTGCTGGTGCGGGCGGACAAAGTTATTCGATGAAGAAGGCAACATGCAATGGTAGGGGCGGATAAGGGAGCGCGGGTTTTCTAACCCGCGATTAACCGCGGACAAGAATGTCCGCGCTCCAATGTCCGCCCGTTCGGAGGGCCGACACGCAGGTCGGCACCTACAGGCGCCCGAGAATCGAAAATCCAAAATCTAAAATAGCTGGGTGACGGGTGAGGAGCCAGGCGCCAGGCGACGAAGAAAAATTTTAGATTGGGGAAACCGAACAGATAAATCACTCTGGGATACCAAGATGCCCTTTCAGGAAGCCCGTTTTGCGGCGGGAATACTAACCCCAGGCTTCATTGAATCCAGCCTTGGGATGAAATACACTTTGCCTTCAGTTTCAAAGGCGAGGCTATAAAATAAATAAGCGCGATTCTTCATAGCAAACTTACTGGAGAGGCCACGAAAAAAATGCCGACATGACGATCCGCTGCCACTCACACGCCCTGGCGCGTATGGAAGAGCGCGGGACGTCCGAAGAGGAAGTTATCGAAACAGTGAAGACCGGCGAACGATTTGCCGCAAAGTTTGGCCGCACAGGTTTTCGGCGCAACTTTGCATTTGGCGAAAAGTGGCGCGGCAAGCAGTTCAACACCAATAGGTGGAAGCCTACGCGGTTCAAGAAGGCACGGATTGGTTAGTGATCACTGTTCTCACCCGTTACTATTAAGCGCAAGAGAAGGGAGCCAGCAATGCGATTCACGTATGACCCTCGTTACAATGTTGCCTACATCAGTTTTCAGGAAAAGCGAGCCGAAGTGGAGACGATTCGGGTAAGTGATGAGTTGGCGGTGGACCTTGCCCCCGATGGCACGGTTTACGGTATCGAACTGTTGAACGCTAACCAGCAATTACAACGAGAGCACATGGGGAAGCTCTTAGTGATTAACGAGGCCACTGGGGAACGCACGGAATTGCCCCTTGCCGTTCGTTAAACGAGTCGACTGAGGGCGTAATTCGGTTCCCATCTCGATAAGGCGTCCATAAAGGCAGTGCCATCACCAATTCTTCCCGCAACCAAAACTTTATCACCCTAACGAAGAGGAATGTTTAGATCTGCCTGGTAGCGATGGATAGAACCTCCAAGGGGCTAAGCCATCCGATCTGCCCGTGGAGCAGCCGATGAAGTTCGAGTTCATCGTCAATCTGAAAGCGGCGAAGCAAATCGGTCCGACGATCCCGCCGAATGTGCTAGTGCGGGCGAATAAAGTGATCAGATGGCAGAAGTCAGAGGTCAGAAATCAGGCGTCAGCAAAAACACAGGAGCGAAACCCATGAAGAAAAAAATTCTTGTCTGGCTAGTGCTAACTTTCTTTGTGGCAAATGTTTGCGTCGCTCAGGCGCAGCAGCCAACGAAAATCCCCCGGATAGGATGGCTAACTGGAACTTCCCCCTCCACTAACTCGGCCCGCATTGAGCGATTCCGCCAGGGTCTGCGCGACCTCGGCTACGTCGAGGGCAAAAATATTATCATTGAGGCGCGATCTGCTGAGGAGAAACTCGATCGCCTACCCGCGCTCGCGGCCGAACTAGTGCGTCTCAAGGTGGACGTCATCGTCACGGGTGGTGGGACATCAACGCGTGCTGCGAAGGAAGCAACTTCTACGATTCCCATTGTCATGACTCAGGATAGCGATCCCGTGGCCAACGGGTTCGTCGCCAGCCTTGCGCGACCTGGTGGGAACATTACTGGATTATCCACGCTTGCCCCGGAGCTGAGCGGAAAACGACTGGAACTTCTGAAGGAGACTATTCCTAAACTCTCCCGCGTGGCCGTCCTCGGGACTTCGACCCAGCCGGGCAACGCACAAACGTTAAGAGAGGTGGAACTCGCTGCAAAGGCGTTGAAAGTGAAGCTTCAATACCTAGACGTCCTAAGTCCCAAGGATATTGAGACCGCATTCCGAGCCGCAGGCAAGGGGCGGGCTGAAGCAGTCCTTATACTTTCGCCAGTCCTCGGCTCCAGTTCTGAGCGCCCACAGATTGCAGAACTCGCGGTAAAGAGCCGGCTCCCGGTGATATGGACCAGAGAATATGTAGAAGCCGGAGGGCTTATGAGCTACGGCGTGAACATTGCCGACTTGGACCGGCGTGCCGCGGTGTACGTAGATAAGATTCTCAAAGGTCGCACACCGCAAGATCTTCCCGTCGAGCAGCCGATGAGGTTCGAGTTCATCATCAATCTGAAAGCGGCGAAAGCGATCGGCCTGACGATTCCGCCCAATGTGTTGGTTAGAGCAGAGAGAGTAATCCGATGACCGAACAATCCAAAATCGGAAATCGAAAATCCAAAATGGGAAAGCGGGCGGATAAGGTTTTAGGTAGGCAATAGGCAACAGTTGAGGAGGCGGAACCATGGATTTCGAGCTATCGGAAGAATTGATTGCCGTGCGCGACTTGGCGCGGGAATTCGCCGAGAAAGAAATCGCGCCGACGGCGGCCAAGGACGATAAGGAACAGAACTTTCGCGGCGATCTCGTTCGGAAGATGGGCGACCTGGGTTTTTACGGAACCATGATTCCAGAAAACTACGGCGGCAATGGTCTCGGATTTCTCGCCATGGTGCTGATCACCGAGGAAGTCGCGCGGGTGCATAGCGCGATGCGTGTGGCGATCAATATGCAGATCGGTCCGGCGGTGACGCTGCTGCAATTCGGCAACGAAGAGCAGAAACAGAAATTCATTCCGGGTTTAGTGTCGGGCGAAACCATCGGCTGTTTTGCGATCACCGAGCCGGATGCCGGATCGGATGTCGCGGGCATGCGCACCGTCGCTAAGAAAGACGGCGATCACTATCTTCTCAATGGCAACAAGATCTTTATCTCCAACGCGCCGGTGACCAACGGCGGATTGGTTTACGCCTATACCGACCGTGCGCAAAAACATCGCGGCATGACAGCTTTTTTCACCGATTGGAACCAGCCGGGATTGACGCGCAAAACGCTCACGACAATGGGTGCACATTGCTCGCCGCTCGGCGAACTGACTTTCGACAATTTTCGTATTCCAGTTGCCAACCGGCTCGGCAACGAAGGCGACGGTTTCAAAATCTGCATGTGGCAGCTCAATCAAACTCGGCTCAACTGCGCGGCCGGTGCGTTGGGCGTGGCGCGTGCAGCTAAAGAAGCGGCGGTCGCCTATTGTAACCAGCGCGCGCAGTTCGGCCAGAAGATCGGCGAGTTTCAGATGAATCAAGATATGATCGCGCAAATGATCGCTCATGAAGAAGCGGCGCGCTTGCTGGTTTACCGCGCCGCCTGGCTGGCGGATCAGCAGAAGCCGAACAATTTAGAAACTTCCATCGGCAAATATTGCGCGGCCGAAGCCGCCAACTACGCCGCCGACGCGGCGATGAAAATCCTCGGCGCCTACGGCTACTCCACCGAGTTCCCGGTCGAGCGCTATTATCGCGACGCCAAGTCCTACCAGATCGTCGAAGGCTCCTCTAACGTGCAAAAGATGATCATCGCCCAGGATGCGTTGGGGTATCGGAACGCGAATCGGTGACGGGCACGTAATTCGCAGTGCGGTTCATCGGTCTTTGCCTAGCAAAAACGTACCAAAGTTCATATGATTAAGTGAAGTCATCCCTCAGTAAAAGTAAGACCGTTATGATTTCCAGCATCCAACAGGTCCAAATTAAAAATTACAAAAGCATCGCGCAAGTTTCAGTCAATCTTGAAACGTTTACAGTTTTCGTTGGGCCCAATGGCTCCGGGAAGAGCAACTTCATCGATGCACTAGCCTTCGTCCAGGAATGTCTTTCGGAATCCATAGAGCTGGCATTCAAGAATCGCGGTGGAATAGCCGCGGTACGGCGCAGCTCTACGGGTCACCCGACCCACATAGGGATCCGCTTAGCACTGAATCTCAGCGATGAATTGTTTGCAGACTATGCCTTTGAAATCGCCGCTAAACCGAAGGAAAAATTCAGTGTGGCGCGCGAACGTTGTGTGGTCCATAAGTTCATGGGCCAAAGTCATTCTTTTGAGATTGAGAATGGAAAGTTCACGACGGAAATACCTGGGATTAGACCGAAAATGGCCGCTGACCGTCTCGCTCTTTTTGCCGCCTCAGCCACGGACGAGTTCAGACCCGTATACGACTTCTTAACGTCGATGCGCTTTTATTCCATCGTTCCGGTTCGTCTTAGAGAACTACAAGAACCCGACACCGGCGATTTTCTCAAACGCGACGGAAGCAACGCGGCTGCGGTTCTAAAAAGGCTACAGGCGGAAGCTCAAGGTAACGGTCAGTATGATCGCGTGTGCCGGCTTTTGTCGCGAGTCGTGGAGGGGATAAAGAAAGTTGAATATCGAGCGATCGGTCAGAAGGAAACGCTTCAGTTTAAGCAAGACGTCGGGTCCGAGCACCCTTGGTCCTTTAATGCCTTAAACATGTCTGACGGGACCTTGCGCGTGCTCGGTCTGCTTCTTGCGGTCTATCAACCAGGACCATCTTCCGTGATTGCGGTAGAGGAACCTGAAGCCACAGTTAATCCGGCGGTAGCGGAAGTTGTCGTTGAAGTTTTGATGGATGCGGCTCACGAGAAACAGGTTCTACTGACATCGCATAGCCCGGATATTCTCGACTACAAAGATTTAACAGACAACCAGATTCGAGTGGTTGCGATGGATCATGGCCGGACACTGATCGCTCCCGTATCCCAAGCCGGACGCGCTGCAATCCAGGAGCGATTATACACTCCGGGGGAGTTGCTTCGCTCGGGAGAGTTAAGTCCGGACCTCAAAGCGGCAGAGCAGGCGGCGCAACAGTTGAATTTGTTCGGTACTCCACATATCGGGAGACCGAACGAGGCATGAGCCCGTCGGTTGCCACAATAGTCGAGGGACATGCCGAAGTCGAATCTGTGCCGCTCCTTTTGCGGCGAATCTTTGCTCAGTTGGGAGTGACCTCCGTGCAAGTCGCTCGTCCTTTTCGAATCAAACGAAATCGGGTTGTGAAGTCGGGCGAGCTGGAACGAGCTATTAGCCAAACTATTCGTGATCGGGACGGCGTTGCCGGAATCATGGTGCTGATAGATTCAGACGATGATTGCCCTGCGGAGCTTGGCGTTCAGCTTTTGGAACGAGCGAAGAAGACGACTCAGATACCAGTTTCAGTCGTGCTGGCCCATCGGGAATTTGAATGCTGGCTCCTTGGCTCGAAAGAGTCGCTCAGAGGAATCAATGGCATTGCAGAAAGTGCGACCGTGCCGCCGAATCCAGAAAGCATCAGAGGAGCAAAAGAGCATCTCACCCGGAATATGACACGAGGCCGCAGGTATTTGGCAGTAGACGATCAATCTTCGTTCACCGAAAGATTCGACTTAAACCTTGCGCGGCAACGGTGTCCTTCATTTGATAAGTGTTTCCGGGAAACCGAGCGGCTGCTTCGGGCAATTGGTGCATTAACGTAGGATTGAGCCGCTGAAGTCTCGTTGGACTTGGTGCTGCGAAGACGCCGAATCTGGCAACATCGTCAGAGGCTCCTCGAATGTGCAGAAGATGATCATCGCACAGGATGCATTGGGATATCGGAAGGCGAATCGCTGAAACAAAAAAAGGGCGACCCTCTGCGGGTCGCCCGTCATTTACTGCCAATTAAAACTTCTAGCCGTGCGCTACGCTGAGCGCCGGCAGTTTCTTCTCGGCAAATGCAAACCCGCCAAACAGCACCGCGGCGTAAACGAGCGTCGCGGCCAACGAGTTTTGGAAAAACGGAATCGCGGCGATGTAGCAGGTTACTAGACCCTGCATCGTCAGCGGATAAAGACCGTCAAAAGCCCACACGCTGAAATTTGACACGATGAAAAAGAATGTCGCCGCGACCAGCGAGGCGCCGGCGACATTCACTGCACTCTTTTTTTCCTTTAACAAAAATCCCATGGCGACGATGATGGCGAAGGCGCCGTAGACGAGCGGCATCTGGCTGTGAAAGCCGATCAGCAGATCGCTCAAAAACATTGCCGCCAAGGGCACGATGAAGGCCCAACGTTTGTCGTCGAACTGGGCGCCGGCGAAAAGCGCGAGCGCGCCGATGGGCGTGAAGTTCGATGGATGGGGCAAAAGCCGCATGGCCGCCGCCGCTAGAATCATACCGATCAAGAGTTTGGTGCGTGGTTTCATGGTCAGCCTCCGTCTATATCAGTGTCAATTACCAGTTCTGCGGCGATCTTACAAATTGCTCTCGGCGCCGATGGCGGCGAGGATTAGCTGCAAGTTTATGTTTTGTTCAAAATGGTCCGCCCAGTTGTCGATGGCCGATGCTAGTCGCCGATTGACGTTTTGCGATTGCGCCAACGCCAGGGGCGCCATAGATTTGCGCCGGCGCAGCCGATTGAGCCACTGGCGGCGAAACGCCGGCCGATCGAAGACGCCGTGAATATAAGTCCCCCAGATCAGTCGCTCGCGGTTTATCGCACCGTCGAGGCGCGGCGCGGCCAGTTGGTTTTCCGACTCGGAAAATATGCGAAAGCTTGGCGCCACCGCACCGAGCGTGGTTCGCCCCATGTGAATCTCATAGCCTTGCACGTCGCCGGCGTCAAGCCACAACGGCGTCGCTTCGACTTGCACCGTGGTTTTGTGCTCGGTGAGTTCCGTGTCGATATCCAGGAAAGCGAAACCTGTTCTCGTGCCGCCGCTCTCGACGTGAAAAGGATCGCGGATTTCTCGCCCGAGCATTTGCAAGCCGCCGCATAGGCCGATCAATTCGCCGCCGCTTTCGACATGGAAGGCAATTGCCGCGCGAAAATGTTTTTCATGCAGATAATCGAGATCGGCGGCGGTGCTCTTGCTGCCGGGAATGATGACGGCGTCGGCGCCGGCTAATTCCGCCGGCGCGGCGGCGTAGCGAAGATTGACGTCCGGCTCCGCCGCGAGCGCGGTAAAATCGGTGAAGTTGCTCATATGCGGCAGCAGCACGACGGCGATGTTCACATGGTCCGACGCAAAATCAACTTTTCGGCGTCGATCGAGCGGCACGCTATCTTCCTGATCGAGATCCAAGCTGCGCATGAACGGCACAACGCCTAACACCGGAATTTTTGTCCGCCCCTCGATGAAACTCACGCCGTCGGCGAACAGCGCAGCGTCGCCGCGAAATTTATTGATGACGATGCCTTTGACGCGCCGGCGTTCTTCTGGCTGCAGTAAGTCGAGGGTGCCGATCACTTGGGCAAAAACGCCGCCGCGGTCGATATCGGCGACTAAAAAAACCTGGGCATCGGCCAGGTGCGCCACCGGCCAGTTGACCAGATCTTTGTCGCGCAGATTTACTTCCGCGGCGCTGCCGGCGCCTTCGATGACAATGACGTCATAGGCGCTGGCCAGCCGCGCGTAACTTGCTTCGACGAAAGGCAGCAGTTCATCGTGATGCGCGAAATAATTTTTCGCGTCATGTTTGCCCCAGACTTTTCCTTGGACGATCACTTGCGAGCAGTTATCGGCTTCGGGCTTGAGCAGGATCGGATTCATGTCGACATGGGGTTGCAAGCCGCAGGCATGCGCTTGCACGACTTGCGCCCGGCCCATTTCGCCGCCGTCGATGGTCACGAACGAATTGAGCGACATGTTCTGCGCCTTAAACGGCGCGACACGAAATCCGCGCCGGTGCAGGAGACGGCAGAGGGCGGCGGCGATGACGCTTTTGCCGACATCCGACGCCGTCCCCAGCACCATGATCGCTTGGGCCATATTTTCATCTAATACCGGAATGAAAGACCGGCGAAAACGTTAACGCCGGGGGCGGGAACACGAAGCGGATCAGGAGCCTGAAATCCGTAGGTTGAATACCTGCGATCCGTCAGATTGTTCACCGTTACGTGCGCCGTCCAGTTTTTCCATTCATAGGCTGCCCGGCTTCCCAGCACGAAATAGCTTGCAAGTTTCTTCGCGTCATTTGGCTCGTCATTGTTGAGAAATTGACTCCCGACGAAGTTCCCAAGCAACGAAAGCGTTAGTCCATCAAGAGGATGAACGTTAATACCGGCGCTAACGCGATGCTGGGGTACGAGAGGAAGCTCATCGCCCTTTCGAACCTGACCTGAAAATAGCAGAAAGTCGGTCTCGAAAGTTGCTTTCGTGACCGTATAATTGAAAAAGGCGTCGAGCCACTTCTGATAGCGGGCTTTGAGCGAAAGCTCGAGACCGCGGCGAAGGGTCTTTGAAATGTTCTCGTTACGTCCGAAAAAAGTGTCCGGATCGGTGACGAAAAGAACAATTTCATCGCGAACCGGTGTGTAAAAAAGTGCGAGCGACGCGTCGAGCCAATCATGCACAGCGGCCTTCGCGCCGATCTCAAAGTTCTTACTCTTCATCGGAGTGAGGTTTGGGTTAGAGCCGAACGGACCGAAAGCAAACATTTCATCGGTCGTGGGGGTGCGGATTCCCTCAGAGTAAGTAAAGGAAAAGCTTAAGTCCTTAAGCGGAGCAAATACCAGTCCTGCTTTTGGACTCACCCGGTGAAAACTTGGGACTCCACGAAGCGGGACGGGAGCGGGGAAGCTGCATGGATCGTTAAGAGATCCGGTAAAATCAAGTCGGTCCCAATCATAACGGAAACCGCCAACGAGGACCAGGGACTCGAATATGCTAATACTGTCCGAAACATAAAGTCCGACAACGTCCTCGTCGGTGTTTTTTTTGGTTAGAAAAGGTGGACAGCCAGTAAACATCCCGAAATTTTTGGCGACAATTCGATTCTTACTATATTCGGCCCCAAAATTCAGGATGTTTTTCTTGCCCAGAATTGTGCCATCGTGCGTTGCCTGAACAGTCGTGCCGGCAGAAAGTGTGTCGGTTTTCTGTGTCGACACGCTAAACAGACCTTTTATAAATGAGTCCGCATCGTTATTCCGGACAAATCCGTTCACGGCAACCGAGAATCCTGCCGGTAGTTTTTGCCGGACATTGAGCGTGACAAGGTGCAAATCGCCAGCGAAAAAATCGCCCGGAGTAAGATTATCATTTCGGTCGACACGAAGGCGGCTCGCGAACGTCGCGCCGGCCTGCTTTAAATGATCGAGGACATGAGTGTAGGACAGCGTAGCGTCTGTACTATCGCTCAATCGATAACCGAGCTTACTGAGGACACGAGTTATTCTGCCGCCGCTCGCCTCGCGAAACCCGTCGGTCAATTCCCGAGTGACGCCAAGGTAATAATCCAGATTAGTGAAAGGTAGTGGTCCATCAGTCTTAAACGAATATTTTTGTCTGCCGTAGCTGCCCCCCCCAAGGTCGAACTCGAAGTGAGGGCGGTCGCTGCGACCGCGCTTGGTTGTAATATTGATCACACCGCCCAGAGCGTTGCGGCCAAAGACGGTCGCGGTGCCGGGCATGATTTCGATTCGTTCGATAAACTCAATCGGAATCAGGTCGAAATTGATCGCGTTGAAATCCGGCTCATTCACACGCACTCCGTCGACGAAAACACTGGTCGCGGGCACCGCCAGGCCATTGAACCCGCGCAAATCGACGGATTGTTGAAACTCGTTACCGTTCAAGTCGTAGAGCACCACACCGGTTTGATACTGCAAGACTTCTTGGACGGTGCGGGCGCCGAGTTGTTGAATCTCCTCAGCGGTGACGACGATGACTTTGCCGGGAATTTGATTGAGCGGCTGATCGACGTCGCGCAAGCGGGTCGACGATACCACCACCGGCGGCAGAGTCTCTTGGGCGTAAGAGTTGGCTGTTGACGCCAACAGAGATAGCAAAAATAATCCACGTAGTTTCATGAAACCCTCCTTCTCCCACGAAAGGGGAATGTTTGAGCAGAACGGATCGGTCTCCTGGCTTGGGCTTTAAGTTCGTGGGCGCGCTCGTTTCTCGTGTTGGGAAATTTCTTCCCACGAACACGATCACGAATGACGCTCACGATTTTCCCTACTCGCCGCGCCTTCCCGTCCTTCGACTGAGCTTGGGACAGTGGCTGTTCCTGCGGCTTTCGTGGCCGTTACAGTTGCGGGGCAGCAGAGGAATTCTTCGAAAAGTTCGAAGGATGAAGTAAGGATGAAATTCATCCTTTCGCCTTCTGCCTTGCTCCTTTTGAAGTCACCTCTTTCCCTTACATCCGTTTGCGGTTTATAAGATTTACCTTTTTGCCTCCTTTCGCCGCTCGGTTAGTTTTTTATATCCGTGAGCCGGAAGTCGATGGGAATACTTACCCAGCTTTCAATCGGCTGCTCGCCGGCGCGCGCCGGATGAAAGCGCCAGCGTTTGATCGCGTGGATGGCCGCTTGGTCGAGAGCATCGCTGCCCGAGCTGCGACTGACCTCGACAGATTTCGCTTCGCCTTGGTCGTCGATCAATACGCGCAAAAGCACCCGTCCTTCACGGCCTTCTCGGCGCGCCGATTCTGGGTACACGGGTTTGGGCGTGTCGCTGTATTGCGCCGCAATGGTCATCACCGCGCGCGGTGATGAACCGCGCCCAGGGCCGCTCCCTGATCCAATGCCCGACAAGCCGCTGCCGCTGTTACCCGCTGTGCCCGACCCCGCGCCAGAGGAGGCGATTTCCGCGCCAGCCGGTGAATTTCCTTGCACGACGCTCGCGTCACCGGCTTTGGCGCTGACTTCAACCGCCGAGGGATGAACCAAAGGTTCGCTTATCCTCTCGGTATCGGTTATCCACTGTCCGGCTTGCGCGGCGCGCTTTATCATCGGCTCTGCCGGTTGCTTGCTTTTTCCGCCACCGTTGCCGTTGCCAGCGTCGCTTGTTGCAGCGTTGATCTCCGGTTCCATGGGCAAAATGGTGACGGCAATCGGCTGGGTTGGCTGCCAGTGGTAAATCGCAGCGAGATAGACCAGCGCTGCGATGTGCAGTAATAGCGAAATTGTCAAGAACCAAGCCGATCGCATTTGCTTCGCTCAGCGGCCGCAACAAATTAGATGGGAAAGATTTAGCAACCCTTCTCTCTTCTCCGGAGAGGCCGGTCATTACGCTCTAGGCAGGTCTCCTGACTTAGGCTTTGTTCTACTCGCCGCGCCTTCCCGTTCCTGTGAACAGTGGCTTCATGCGGCTTTCGTCGCCATTACAGTGGCGGGACCGCGCCGGATTTACGCCGGACTTCCCTATGAACCTAGAGCTGTGAACTGATGTGGCGGAAATTATACCGCGTGGCTGAAGCTGTCAAGAGTTGGTTAAGCGATTTGGCAATGGATTGATTTCACGCAACCAACTCCGGCCTAGAGAATAAGCCAAAGCACCACGGGAATCGTCAGCGGCGAGATCAACGTGCTGATGACCACGATGGACGCGGCGAGGGCGGGATCCTGGCGGTATTTTTCGGCGAGGACGAAATTGATCACGGCGGCGGGCAGCGCGCCATAGAGCAACAAGACTTGGCGGTTGACGCCTTGGGCGCCGATTAAATAAACGGCGATATTCGCCGCCACAAAGCCGCCCACGATGCGCACCAGCGCGCCGCCGACGGCATGATCCCATTGCAGCGACTCGACCTGGTGCAGACGATAACCGAGGCTGATCAGCATGAACGGTAGGGTCGCTTGGCCGAGCATCGATATCGGCTGGAGCAGCGGTTCGGGAAGCTTGATCTGGAGTAAATTAAACGCCAGTCCAGCGAGCGTCGCGTAAATCAGCGGCAAGCGAAGAATCTCGGTCCAGTTGCCACGCCCGCTCAAAAGATAAATTCCCAGTGAGTATTGGAGAAAGGTGATCATCACGAGCAAGAGGGTTGCCCGCTGCATGCCGGCCTGGCCGAATGCGAACAAAGCGAGCGGTATGCCCATGTTGCCGGCATTCATGAACAACGCCGGCAGGGCGAAACCGCGGGAGGTGAAATGGAAAACCAAAAAATAGAGCCGGATCAGCAAGCCGACGCCGGCGAAGATTAGCAAGATGCCGCTCAACAACACGGCGATATCGCCGGCGTAGAGCGGTTTACTCGCCAGCGAACTGAAGACCAACGAAGGCGTGCCCAGATAGACGATCAGCTCGGTCACCGAAGAAAGATGGATTTTTTTCCAATGGGCGAAAACGAAACCGACAGCGACCAACAAAAAGACCTGTAGGACCGGGGAAAGCGGCTTGAGAATTTCCATGAATTTGAATTGCTGTCGTTGGCTCAGAGCGAAGCTAATAGGATCAAACTCAGCGTTTCGCTGAGGTCGATGACGGCGCCAAAGTTGGCGTCGGTGAGAACCGCGTGGCGTCGATGTAACAGGCTTCTGGCGGACAATGCCAACGCCGACAAGGAGAGCCCGATCCACAGTCCTTTGCGCCCGACTAGATAAACCGCCAGGCCAAGGGTCGCGACGGTCGTTACTAGCAGATGCCAGAATCGCACGTTCTCGGCAATGCGCCGCGGCGTTTCCTCGCAACGGTCGTGGTATCCATAGACGAAGATCACCAACGCCCAGCGCGCCAGCGCGGGTGTCAGCAGCAAACTCATGGTGAGTTTTGCGTCTAAGACATCGATGGCGCTGACCTTAAACAAAATCACAAAAATAATTGTCACCAAGACCGAGAAATTCTCTCGTGAGCTGGTGGCGCGCGACGGGTCTAGCAGAAAAGCTTCGATGGTTTGCTTTGTGCCGTAGAGCGGAACGCCGCCGGCGGCGATCAGCAAAGTCGCAACCAGAAAAATGCTCAGAATCTCTGAATCGAGATAGGCGCCTAAACTATAATTGAGTAGCGCCAGCAATAAACCTAGCGAGATGCCGACCAAGGGAAAATAAATCGCGCCGGCGCCGATGGATTCCGGCGCCGGCTGAAGGGTATTTATTCGGCCCCAAAGGGTGAGGTATTTGAACGCCGCGATCAGGCTTTGCATGCCAATTCTTTTCGCTCAGCCATGCCGAGCTGTCAACCTTGGCTCGGTGTTTTAAGCAAAGTTTGGCGGCGATTTGTCGTCAGCCTAAAAATCATTTTTTTTGCATTATCTATCAGTATTTTAGCGCTGCTTTCCAGCTTTACTTTTGGGGTCCGTTCCGGTACTATCCAAAGCAGTTGTAAGTCTAGCTAAGTCCACAACTTTTCAAGCAAAAATTCCAACCGGCGATGGGTGAAAATGGCTGAACCGAAAACTCCAGCGGATATCGAATACGGCGCGGACAATATCAAAGTTTTAGAAGGCCTTGAAGCGGTTCGCAAACGTCCCGGCATGTATATCGGCGACACCAGTGAGCGCGGTCTGCATCATCTGGTTTATGAAGTCGTCGACAACTCCATCGACGAAGCGTTGGTCGGCCACTGTGACAGCATCGAAGTGACGATTCATATCGATAACAGCGTCACCGTCATCGACAACGGCCGCGGCATACCCGTCGACATGCATTCGACTGAGAAAGTTTCCGCCGCCGAAGTCGTGCTCACCAAACTCCATGCCGGCGGCAAATTCGACAAGGCTTCGTACAAAGTTTCCGGCGGCTTGCACGGCGTCGGCATTTCCGTGGTCAACGCGCTGTCGGAAACTTTGGAAGTTGAAATCAAGCGCGACGGCAAGGTTTACCAGCAAAGTTATCGGCGCGGGGATCCGCAAGCGCCGCTCAAGGAAGTTGGAAAGACGAAAGAACGCGGCACCCGGGTGACGTTCAAGCCGGACAGTCAAATCTTCGAGGTCAGCGAATTTAGTTTCGATATTCTCTCCCAGCGATTGCGCGAGCTGGCGTTTTTGAATCGCGGCATCAAGATCACCATCGACGACGAACGCTCGCAGAAGAAACATGAATTTGTCTACAAGGGCGGTTTGCTTTCGTTCGTCGAGCATTTGAACCGCGCCAAGAGCGCGATCCATCCCAAGGTGGTGCACTTCGAGGGCGAGAAGGACGGCGTCGAAGTCGAAATCGCCATGCAGTGGAACGATGGCTACACGGAAAATGTCTTCGCGTTCTGCAACAACATCAACACCATCGAGGGCGGCACGCATCTGATCGGATTTCGTTCCGCGCTGACCCGCTCGATCAACAGCTACGCGGTCAGCAGCGGCCAGCTCAAAAAAGACGAGGAGAACCTCCAAGGCGACGACGTGCGCGAGGGATTGACCGCGGTGATCAGCGCGAAAGTTCCCGAACCACAATTCGAAGGGCAGACCAAAACCAAACTGGGCAATAGCGAAGTGAAGGGCATCGTCGAAGCGCTGGTCAATGAAAAGTTCGGCAGTTATCTAAGCGAGCATCCGGCCGACGCGAAAAAGATTGTCGCCAAGGGCGTCGAAGCGGCGCGGGTGCGCGAAGCGACGCGCAAGGCCAAAGATTTGGCGCGGCGCAAGGGCGCTCTCGATTCCGGCTCGCTGCCGGGCAAGCTCGCCGACTGCCAGGAGCGCGATCCGGCTTTGAGCGAGCTCTATCTGGTCGAAGGCGATTCCGCCGGCGGTTCGGCGAAGCAGGGGCGGGACCGGCGCAACCAAGCGATTTTACCGTTGAAGGGCAAAATTTTGAACGTTGAGAAAGCGCGCTTCGACAAAATGCTTTCATCCCAGGAAATTCGCCTGATGATCACCGCTTTGGGCACCGGGGTCAAAGAAGATTACGACCAAGCGAAACTGCGCTATCACTCGATCATCATCATGACCGACGCCGATGTCGACGGCTCGCATATTCGCACGCTGCTGCTGACGTTTTTTTATCGCCAGATGCCGGAGCTAGTGGAAAAAGGCTATCTGTTTATCGCCCAGCCGCCGCTGTTCAAAGTTAAGCGCGGCAAGCAAGAGCGCTATCTCAAAGACGAGCCGTCCCTCGACGATTATTTGATCGAGCTCGGTACCGAAGATGTCCGGCTGCGCTCCATGGACAGCGATAAGGGCAACGGCATCGCCGGCCAACCGTTGCAAAATTTCATCAAGAAGATTTCCCGCTGGGAAAAACTCATGACCATGATCGCGCGACACAAAAAGAAAAATCGCAACGTGGTCGAAGCTTTGCTGCTCGAAGAGGGTTTTAACGATGAGACGTTGCGCGACCAAAGCGCGCTCCGAGCGCTGGAAGGCCGGCTGGTATCCTACGTCGGTTTGACGGCGCCCGAGCAGGCGCCGTTGTCCTGCGCGCTTGAGGAGGACGTCGAGCATAATTGCTTTAAGCTGATTGTCTCGAGCCGCGCCAACGGCACCGGTTTTCAGACCGTCATCGACCGGGAATTTCTCATGAGTCCGGAATTCAAAGAAATAAAAAAGCTGTTTAGCGATCTGATCAGCGGCGGCATGCCGCCCTATGCGGTGGAGAACGGCGAGCAAAAGGCGCAACTGCGCTCGCTCACCGAAGTGTTTCACTACTTCATGGACAGCGGCAAAAAAGGCTTGGCGGTGCAGCGCTACAAGGGGCTGGGCGAAATGAATCCGGAACAGCTGTGGGAAACCACCATGAATCCGGAAACCCGGGTGCTCTTGCAGGTGCGGGTCGAAGACGCGGTGGAGGCCAACGATATTTTCTCCACGCTCATGGGCGATGAGGTCGAGCCGCGGCGAAAGTTTATCGAAGAACATGCGTTGTCGGTGCGAAATCTCGACATTTAAAAGTCGTTCAAGCCGTTTGAAGAATTAGCATCTCCAAGCAATTCTAACAGGCGAGTGTTTCATGGAAGCGACGATTAAACCGCAAAAAGTTCCCGTCTACATCGAAGAAGAAATGCGCGAGTCGTTCATGGCCTATGCCATGAGCGTGATCATCAGCCGCGCGCTGCCCGACGTGCGCGATGGGCTCAAGCCGGTGCATCGCCGGGTGCTCTACGCCATGTACGACGCCAGCAACACGTCGGACCGGCCTTACAAAAAATCCGCCCGTCTGGTCGGCGATATCATGGGTAAGTATCATCCCCATGGCGACACGGCGATCTACGACACGATCGTGCGCATGGCGCAGGATTTTAACCTGCGCTACCCGCTGGTCGACGGCCAGGGAAATTTCGGTTCCATCGACGGCGATAACCCCGCGGCGATGCGTTACACCGAAATCCGCATGACGCCGTTGGCTGAAGAGATGCTCGCCGATATTGAGAAGGAAACCGTCGACTTCATCGCCAACTACGACGACACGCTCAAAGAGCCGACGGTGCTGCCGTCGCGCATTCCCAATTTGCTGATCAACGGTTCCGCCGGCATCGCCGTCGGCATGGCGACCAACATTCCGCCGCATAATCTAAACGAAGTGATCGACGCCTTGGTAGCGCTGGTCGACAATCCGGAAATTTCCATCAAACAATTGATGCGTCATATTCCCGGGCCCGATTTTCCGACGGCGGGCTTCATTCATGGCCGCGAGCCGATCATCCGCGCCTACCATGAAGGCAAGGGCATCATTCAAATGCGCGGCAAGGCGTTCACCGAAACCCTCAAGCGCACCGGCAAAGAGCAGGTGATCATCAGTGAAATCCCTTACCAGGTGAACAAGGTTCGATTGATCGAGCAGATTCGCGACTTGGTTCTGGAGAAAAGGCTCGAAGGCGTCGCCGATCTGCGCGATGAATCGGACCGCGAGGGGATGCGCATCGTCGTCGAGCTCAAGCGCGACGCGGTGGCGGAAATGATTATCAACCAGCTCTACAAGCACACCGCGCTGCAGGAGTCCTTCGGCATCAACCTACTCGCCATCGTCGACGGCAAGCCGAAGCTGCTCAATCTCAAAGAAGCGCTCAAGTGTTTCCTCGACCACCGCAAAGAGGTCATCACCCGGCGCACCGCCTATGACCTGCGCAAGGCCGAGGAGCGCTTGCATATTTTAGAAGGCTATCGCATCGCGCTGGACAATCTCGATGCGGTGATTTCTTTGATCCGCAATTCGGCCGATCCGCGCATCGCCAAGGACGGCTTGATGACGAATTTCGCTCTCAGCGAACTCCAAGCCCAGGCGATCTTGGATTTGCGTTTGCAGCGCTTGACCGGTTTGGAGCGCGACAAGATCATGGAAGAGCACCGCCAGACCATGGAGCTGATCGCCAAGCTCAGGGCGATTCTCGCCGACGAAAAGGAGATTTACAGAATCGTCGTCGAGGAGCTTAAGGACATCAAAGAAAAATACGGCGACGAGCGGCGCACCCAGATCGTCGAGCATTCCGATGAGATTTCCATCGAAGACATGATCGTCGACGAAGACATGGCGGTGACGATCTCCCATGAAGGTTACATCAAACGCAACGCGGTGACGCTCTATCGGGCGCAGCGGCGCGGCGGCAAGGGCAAGATCGGCACCACCACCAAGGAAGAGGATTTCGTCGAGTATCTGTTCATCGCGTCGATGCATTCTTACATTCTCTTTTTCACCACCATCGGCAAAGTGTACTGGCTCAAGGTCCACGAGTTGCCCCAGGCCAGCCGGGCGGCGCGCGGCAAGCCGATCATCAATCTGCTCAATCTCGAAGCCGGCGAAAAGGTTTCAGCGTTTCTCACCGTGCGTGAGTTTCAAGAGGGGCGCAACATCGTTTTCGCCACCAAGAAAGGGCTGATCAAGAAAACCGAACTGATGGCCTATGCCAATCCGCGTGCCAACGGCATTCGCGCCATCGGGATCGAAGCGGGCGACGAAGTGATCGCCGTGCGGCTCACCGATGGCCAGCAAGAAATTATTCTGTCCACCGCCGCCGGCCAGTCGATTCGCTTCAAAGAGGAACAAGTCCGGCCCACCGGGCGGGGTACCTTCGGCGTGGTCGGCATGCGCCTGGACCCAGGCGATCACGTCGTCAGCATGGAGATTTTGACGCTCGGTTTTGATGTTTTGTCGGTGGCGGAGGGCGGCTACGGCAAGCGCACCGCGATGGACGAGTACCGGCTGCAGTCGCGCGGCGGCAAAGGCATCATTACGATGAAGACGACGGATAAGACCGGCCCGGTCATCGGCGTCCAACAGGTGACCGCGGAAGATCAGCTCATGCTGATCACCAACATCGGCAAGATCATTCGCCTGCGTGTCAAAGACATTCGCGTCATCGGCCGCAACACCCAAGGGGTGTGTTTGATCGGTCTCGAAGAGGGCGAAAGAGTGGTTTCGCTGGCGCGCTTGGCCGAGAAGGAAGAAGAGGAAGAGGGCGAAGGCGGCGAGCAATAGCAATTAAAAAAGGCAAAATTAAAAATTCAAAACCATTCGGATTCAATCGAGTATCCATTCGGCGGTTTTAATTCGTCATGGCAAGGGAGATTGGAGTTGTCGGCGCCGGCGCTTGGGGCACGGCGTTGGCCAAAGTGTTGGCCGACAAGGGCGAACAGGTTACGCTCTGGTGCCATGGCGCTGAGTGTCATCGCGACATTGTCAGCCAGCGCGAGAATCGTCTCTACCTGCCCGGTATTCATCTGCCAGCTAATGTTGCCGCAACCCAGTCGTTAGCAACCGCCCTTGCCAACAAGCTGCTGGTGATTTGCGCCGTGCCGTCGCACGCGGTGCGCGCGGTGTTCAGCGCGGCCGCGGCCATGGTCTCGCCGCAGACGCTGCTGCTGTGCGGCACCAAAGGATTGGAGGAAGGCGCGCTCAACACCATGGGCGAGTTGTTCGCCGATATTTTCGGTGCGGATAACCCCAAACGGCAAGCTTTTCTATCCGGGCCGACCTTCGCCATCGAAGTGGCGCGCGGTTTGCCGGCCGCGGTGACCGTGGCCGCCTATTTCGAACCGGTCGCCAGGACGGTGCAGGAAATCTTGAACACGCCGAGCTTGCGCGTTTACACCTCCACGGACGTGGTCGGCGTGCAGATCGGCGGGGTGGTAAAAAATGTCATCGCCATCGCCGCCGGCATCAGCGATGGTCTGGGCTTGGGGCAAAACGCGCGCGCGGCGTTGATCACCCGCGGCCTCGCCGAGATGACGCGCTTAGCGGCGCGTATGGGCGCGGAATCAACAACGCTCGCTGGTTTGCCGGGTTTGGGCGATCTAATTCTCACCTGCGCCGGCGACTTGAGCCGCAATCGCAGCGTCGGTTTGCAGATCGCCGCCGGCATGAGTTTGTCAGAAATCACCGCGTCCACCCGCAGCGTCGCCGAAGGTGTGCGCAATACTCGATCGCTGTATTTACTGGCTGAGCGTTTGGGTGTGGAGATGCCGATCGTCGAACAGATGTACGCGGTGCTCCATGGCGGTAAGGTGCCGGTGACGGCGGTGCGCGATCTCATGCAGCGCTCTTTAAAACCAGAGGCGGGCTAAAATCGCCGGTAAAATTGACTTCGGCCATGCGGTATGCTTGAAATAGCCACTTGGCTGCGCTGGCGGCCCGAGGGAGTATTATTTCTATGAAACGCACTTATCAACCGAGTAATATAAAAAGAAAACGGACCCATGGTTTTCTCGCCCGCATGGAAACTCCGGGCGGGCGTAACGTGATCAGGCGGCGGCGCGCCAAGGGGCGGAAAAAGCTTACGGTCAGCGTGCCGCCCAAACGGATACGTACTTAAGCCACGCCCATGTCGCCCTGCGGCAACCAGCGGTTTCCGAAAACGGCCCGCCTGCGCAAACGGCCTGAGTTTCTCAAACTGTCGCGCACCGGCAGCAAGTTTCAATCGGTTAATTTTGTCGTGATCGGCAAGGCCAATGACGGTGCTGAGAGCCGATTGGGAATCACGGTGAGCGGCAAAGTCGGCAACTCCGTCGTGCGCAATCGGATCAAACGTCAGGTGCGGGAGTTTTTCCGCCATTGTCGCGCGGATTTGCCCCAGGCCGCGGATTACCTTGTCATCGCCCGCAACGGCGCCGCGACTTTAGCCAACAGTCTAATTACCGGCGAACTTGAGCGAGCTTTCTTAAATCAGCGAAGCCGGCGTAAAGCGTGAAGCGACTCATTGGCACCGTGCTCGGTGTGCTGCTGCTCGGTTATCGCAAGGGGCTATCGCCCTTCTTGCCGGCCGCCTGCCGTTATTACCCCAGTTGTTCGGCGTACACTGAGAAGGCCATTCAAAAATACGGAGTCATCAAAGGAATTTTTTACGGCTTACTGCGTATCGCGCGCTGCCACCCCGGCTGCGCCGGCGGTTACGATCCGGTGAAATAAATTTGATCCATGGATAAACGCGCGCTCATTGGCATCGCTCTGTCGGTTTTGGTGCTGGTCGCCTACCAGCAGTTCATCAACTTTTACTACGGCCCGCCGCCCGTCAGCGAACCAGCGCCGACCAACGTGCAGAGCGGCGCGGAACCGACTGCCGCGCCCGCACCGGTACCTGCGCCGGCTGCGGTAGTCGCGCCGGCCACGGTTGCGCCGGTGGCGCTGCCGGCCGGACAGACGGCCAAAGAGATCACCGTCGATACCGATAATTACAGCGCGGTTTTTACCAGCCACGGTGGCCGGCTAAAGAGTTTCAAATTCAAAAAATTTCGCAGCACGGCGGACCTTAAGAGCCCACCCTTCGAAATTGTCACTTCTGCTTCCGGTGTCCCGTTGCCCTTGGGCGTGCAGGTCGCTTCACCCGCAGCCCCCATTGATGACGGTTCCATCAACTATGCGGTCGAGGGCGCCGATCTAAAATTATCCGGTGACGCGAAAGGCACATTGGTATTCGCCGGCCAAAGCGCCAATGGCACGGTGATTACCAAAACGCTGACATTTTCCGGCGCCAATCATTCCATCGGCCTTGAAGTAGGTGTCAAAGCCGCCGATGGCACGGCGCTGGTGCCGGAAATCTTGCTGACCGACAAAAGCGACCATAGCACGCTCAATCACGACGCACCGTTTGAGGGCTTCATCGCCCTGGTCGACAACAAGATCAAGCGCGAAGCGGCGGCCGAAGCGATCAAAGGCCATGAGTTCAGCGGTGAAGTCTCCTGGGCCGGCTTCGGTCACACCTACTTTTTCTTCGCCTTGCTGCCCGACAACGGCGCGCAGCATAAATTCTCGGTGCGCCAAACCGGCGCGGCGCTGACCGCGTCCATCAGCGGTCCTGGCGCCACCGAGCGCTACACGCTTTTCATCGGGCCGAAGGATTTCGACCTGCTGGAATCGGTCGGCAAAGGCATGGAGCGCGCCATCGACTTCGGCTACTTCGGCTTTATCTCCAAGCCGCTGTTGAATGTCCTGCACTTTTTCCATCGCTTCACGTCGAGCTACGGTATCGACATCATTATTCTCACGGTGCTGATCAAGCTCTTGATGTGGCCCCTGACGCATAAGAGCATGGCGTCGATGAAATCGATGCAGAAGCTGGCGCCGCAGATGGAAAAGCTCAAAGAAAAATTCGCCGGCGACAAGGAAAAGCTCAATCGCGAAATCATGGAGCTTTATAAGCGCAACGGCGTCAACCCGCTGGGCGGCTGCTTGCCGATGGTGCTGCAGCTGCCGGTGTTTTACGGTCTCTATAGCGTTCTGGGCACTCCCATCGAGCTACGCCACGCGCCATTTCTGTGGATCAAGGATCTGGCGCGGCCCGATTGGGAATCGTTGCCTTTTACGCTCAGCAACTGGCATGTCGGCGTGCCGGTGCTGACGATTCTCATGGGCGCGAGCATGTTTTTGCAGCAGTGGATGACGCCGACGGCGGGCGATCCCAATCAGAAAAAGATGATGATGCTGATGCCGTTGATGTTCACTTTTATGTTCGTGTCGTTTCCCGCCGGTCTGACGGTGTACTGGCTGGTGAACAACGTGCTCGGCATCGTCCAACAGTATTGGATCAACCGCAACCAGGCTTAGCCGTCGTTGAGAAAGGTTTGAGTCATGGATTTCGTGGAAAGCGAAGGCGATAGCATCGATGGTGCCATCGACAATGCGCTCAAGCTGCTCGGTGTCCCACGCGAAAAAGTAAGCGTCGATATCATCAGCGAGGGGCGCAAGGGGATTTTCGGCTTCGGCGCGCAAAAAGCCAAAGTCCGCGCCACGCCGATAAAAAAAAGCGCCGATCTCAAAAGGCCGCTGGCGCCGGTGATTGAGACAGCGCTTGGGGAACCGGCCGCGCCGATCGATCAATCGGCGGCGATTGAAAAAGCTCGAACCGCGCTGGAAGAAATCTTGCGGCGCATGGGCGTGGTCGCCACGGTGCAACAAAAAAGCGCCGCCGATGGCGCGGAAATTATTCTTGAAATTAAAGCGGCGGACAGCGGTCTGTTGATCGGCCGCAAAGGCCAGACGCTGGAAGCCTTGCAGTATCTCATCGAGCGTATCGCCGGCGAGCGCCAGAGCAGTGAGGGCGCGCACATCATCGTCGATATCGAAAACTACCGGGAACGGCGCCGCCGCTCGCTCGAAGACATGGCACTGCGCCTGGGTGAAAAAGCCAAACGGCAGCGTAAGACCGTGACGGTGGATGCGCTCGGCCCGGCCGACCGGCGCATCATTCATGCGGCGCTGCAAGACGATCCGTGGTTGACCACCCGTAGTCTCGGTCAAGGTTCCTATCGGCGCTTGTTAATTATTCCCGAAGGCGACCGAAAGATAAAAAACCAAGCGGCGCCCGGCGCGCAAGAACAACAGCCGGCGCGGCCGCAAAGCAGCGCGCCCAAGCCCGCCGCGCCGCGGGGAACCGATAAGGAAAGCTGAGCGGCATGCCGATGGCAACTTGGTCACGACGCGTTGAGATTAACATGTTCGCTAGCCCGGATTATGCTACGAGGAAACCTGACGACACTCTGTTGATCGAGGTGCAATCCTTCCTGAACGAAGGCAAAGCAGTTGTGCCTTGAAGAGGCATGCGGGCCGAATTGGTTATGAAATCAGCAGCGAAAAGGTCAAACATCGTGCCGAGCGCCGAGCACAAAATGAAACATTCGCGCCGGTGCCTTCGTTCGACGTTTTGGTTCTTTGGGGTCGCACCTCGATCGCAGTTTCACCGCGAATAATTCGGGCTAGGCAGCCGTCGATTGACCCCATGGGGTCGCTTCTCTATAGTTAGGCCATGATTCAACGCCGAAAAACCCGACCGCTACAGATTGGCAAGCTCGCCGTGGGCGGCGACGCGCCGATCACCGTGCAGTCGATGACCAAGACCGACACCCGCGACGTGCGCGCCACGGTGCAGCAGATCTGGTCGTTGGAAGCGGCCGGCTGCGATATCGTGCGCTGCGCCGTGCCGGTGCGCGAAGCGGCGGAGCAATTGGGCGAGATTAAAAAGCGCATTCGCATTCCACTCGTCGCCGACATTCATTTCAACTACAAACTGGCGCTGATCGCCATTGCCCAAGGCGTCGACGGCTTGCGGCTCAACCCCGGCAACATCGGCGCGCGTAAGTATGTCGAGGAAGTGATCAAAGCCGCTTCGGAACGAAAAATTCCCATCCGCATCGGCGTCAACGCCGGCTCGCTGGAAAAAGATCTGCTGCAAAAGTACCAGGGCCCGACGGTGGAGGGCATGGTCGAAAGCGGGCTGCGCCACATTCACATCCTCGAAGACGTCGGTTATCGCGAGATCAAGATTTCGCTCAAGGCTTCCGACCCGTTGATGATGATCGAAGCCTACCGCGCCCTCGCCGATCAAGTCGACTATCCGTTTCATCTGGGCGTCACCGAAGCCGGCACGCCGACGGTGGGCACGATCAAATCCGCCGTCGGTCTGGGCACCTTGCTCGCCGAAGGCATCGGCGACACGATCCGGGTCTCGCTGGCGGCCGATCCGGTTGAAGAGGTGCGCGTCGGGCGGGAAATTCTCAAAGCGCTGGGCCTCAAGAAAGAAGGTCTGACCTTCGTCGCCTGTCCGTCCTGCGGCCGGGCCGACGTCGATCTGGTCGGCCTCGCCAAAAAAGTCGAAGAGCGCATGGCGCCTTACAGCAATCTCAATCTCCACGTCGCGGTGATGGGCTGCGAAGTCAACGGTCCGGGCGAAGCCCGCGCCGCCGATCTCGGCGTCGCCGGCGGCAAAGGCATCGGCTTGATTTTCAAAAGGGGCGAGGTAATCCGCAAAGTTCCCGAGGCGCAAATCGTCGACGCGCTGATGGAAGAAGTGGAAAAATTCGCCGCTGAGAAAGCCGCCGAGCAAAGCGCCGCCGCGGACGCTTGATTTCGTCTCTCTCGGTTTTTCTAACCGCCAAATGAGAAAGATAGCTTTCACCACGAAGGACACGAAGAGCACGAAGTTCGGAATATTATTTATCCGAAACCTTCGTGTCCTTCGTGACCTTCGTGGTGAGGCCGGGTAACGCGAATAATTTATGCGTTGGAGCAAAACCCTCATCCCGACGTTGAAAGAAGTTCCGGCGGACGCCGAAGTCATCAGCCATAAGCTGCTGGTGCGCGCCGGCTTCATCCGCCAGATCAGCCGCGGCATTTACGATTATTTTCCGCTGGCTCTAAAAGTCATCCGCAAGATCGAAACCATCGTGCGCGAAGAAATGGACCGCGCCGGCGCCCAGGAATTGCTCATGCCCGTGGCTGCGCCCGCGGAGCTGTGGCAGGAGAGCGGCCGCTGGGAGCATTACGGCAAGGAGCTGGTGCGTTTCAAGGACCGCCATGAACGGGATTTTTGCCTCGGCCCGACCCATGAAGAGATCGTCACCGACTTGGTGCGCCGTTCGGTGCGCTCCTACCGCGAGCTGCCGATGAACCTGTACCAGATCCAAACTAAATTTCGCGATGAAGTGCGGCCGCGCTTCGGTTTGATGCGCGGCCGCGAGTTCATCATGAAGGACGCCTACAGTTTTCACACCGACATCGACGACTGCCGGCGCGAATATGAAAACATGTATCAAACCTACAAGCGCATCTTTACGCGCTGCGGTTTGAGCTTTCGTCCGGTGGAGGCCGACACCGGCGCCATCGGCGGCAGCCTGTCCCATGAATTCCAAGTGCTGGCGGAGTCCGGCGAAGACGCGATCGTTAGTTGCAATAGTTGCGACTACGCGGCCAACGTCGAGAAGGCCGAGATCAAAGCGGGCCGGCCGGCGGGAAGTGATATCGGCGGGGAATCGCCGCAGATCGAGAAGGTCGCTACGCCGGGGAAAAAAACCGTGCCCGAGGTCGCGAGCTTTTTAAAATTATCCGCCGAGCGATTCATCAAGACCTTGGTCTACAAAACCGACGGCGATGAACTGATCGCGGCGCTGGTGCGCGGCGATCATGAAATCAACGAACTCAAGCTGCGCACGGTGCTCGGCTGCCGCGAGGCTGTTCTCGCGGATGAGACTGCCGTTGCTACTGCTACTGGCGTTGTCCCCGGCTTTTTGGGCCCCATCGGATTAAAACTGCGCGTGCTCGCCGATTTGAGCGTGCAAGGCATGCGCGGCGCGGTGACCGGCGCCAATGAAGCCAACACCCATTTTATCCAAGTCGATCAAGAGCGCGATTTCACGCCGTCGGCGTTCGCCGATTTGCGCCTGGCCACCGGCGGCGATCCCTGTCCGCGCTGCGCGGGCGGCAAGTTGGAAACCCACCGCGGCATCGAAGTCGGCCAGGTTTTTTATCTCGGCACCAAATATAGCGAGAAGATGAGCGCCACCTATCTCGACGCCGAAGGGCGCGCGCGCGCCATCGAGATGGGCTGCTACGGCATCGGCATCAGCCGCATGGTGGCGGCGGCGATCGAGCAGAATCACGATGCCAACGGCATCATCTGGCCGTTTTCCATCGCGCCGTTTCAAGTTTTGGTTTTGCCGATCAATTACAAAGAAGATAAGCTGCGCGACGCGGCGGACAAGCTGTATCAAGAATTACAGCAGTGTGGCGTCGATGTTTTGCTCGACGACCGCGACGAACGTCCCGGGGTGAAATTCAAGGACGCCGATCTGGTCGGCGTTCCCTTGCGCGTGACCATCGGCGCCAAGAGTTTAGACAAAGGTTGCTACGAGCTGCGCTGGCGGCGCGACGGCAAGACCGACGAAATTCCGGTCGGCGACGCGGCGCAAACGATTCACGCTCTGATCGCCCAAGCAGTATAAATTAACTCTATGGCTTCCAAGCTCGAGCTCGTGCGCAAACGCGGTTCCATGCGCGACCGGTTGATCGTCGCGCTGGATGTCGACACCTTGGAGCAAGCGCAGAATATCGTCCGGCTGCTGGCAAAAGATGTTGGCATGTTCAAGATCGGCAAGCAACTTTTCACCCATGCCGGGCCCCAGGCGGTGCGTTTGATTCAAGAGCTGGGCGGCGAGATTTTTCTCGATCTAAAATTTCACGACATTCCCACCACCGTCGCCAAGGCGGCCATCGAAGCGACGCGCCTGGGCGTGAAGATGTTCAACGTCCACGCCTCGGGCAGTTTGGAAATGATGCGCCTGACCGTCAAGGAAGTTGCGCGCGTATGCCGGCAGGAGAAGCGGCGCAGGCCGATCATGCTCGCCGTAACGGTGCTCACGAGTTTGAATCAGGACGATCTCAAGCGAGTCGGCGTCACCAACAAAGTTGCCGCTCAAGTCGTGCGCCTGGCGGCACTCACGCAGGAGGCCGGCATGGACGGCGTGGTCGCCTCGCCCCAGGAAGTGACCGATATTCGCGCCGCGTGCGGCCGCCGTTTCATCATCGTCACGCCCGGCATTCGTCCGGCGGACGCCCTGCGCAACGATCAACAGCGCGTGATGACGCCCCAGGACGCCGTGCGCGCGGGCGTCGACTATATCGTGGTCGGCCGGCCGATCATCGAGGCGAAGGATCCGGTCGCCGCGGCGCGGGCGATTGTCGCCGATATGGAGCAGGCCGCGAAATAACCCGCCCGCCGCCATCGGCGTTTTCCGATCTTAATTTCGTCATTCCCGCGAACGCGGGAATCCAGTCTTTTAATCCGCAAACGAACCTGGATGCCCGCCTGCGCGGGCATGACGGAGGTGCGCAATTGTTTCCGAGACGAGAATTAGTTTTTCCAGAATCGGTGGAAGTGATGCACCGGGCTATGGCCGGCGCCGATGGTGAAACTCGACTGAATCGCTTGGGTGATAAATTTCTTCGCCAACGTGACTGCGCTGTCGAGCTTTTCGCCTTTGGCCAAATAGGCTGCGATCGCCGCCGAGAAAGTGCAGCCGGTGCCATGGGTGTTTTTGGTGCGGATGCGCGGCGCGGACAATTCAGTGAATTCCTTGCCGTCGTAGAACAGATCGATGGCCGGCCCTTTGAGATGGCCGCCTTTGATGACCACAGTTCGCGCGCCCATCTTTACGATTCGCTTTGCCGCTTCTCTAATTTCCACTGGTGTCAGCAGTTTCATGCCCGTGAGTTCTTCGGCTTCCGCAATATTCGGCGTGACCACAGCGGCGAGCGGAATGAGTTTACTGCGCAGCGCCGCCACCGCGCTCTTCTGAATCAACAGATCGCCGGAGGTGGCGACCATCACCGGATCGACGACGACATTCTTAAGTCGATGCTCGCGAATTTTCTTTGCCACCATGTCGATAATCGCCGCGTTGGCGAGCATGCCGGTCTTGAGCGCATGGGCGCCGATGTCACTGATAATTGCGTCAATTTGACCTGCGACAAGGTTTGGATTGAGCGCAAGGACTTGCGTCACGCCGATGGTATTCTGCGCGGTGATCGCGGTGATCGCCGTGGTGCCGTAGACGCCCAGCGCGGCGAAGGTTTTAAGATCGGCCTGAATGCCCGCGCCCGCGCCGGAGTCGGAGCCGGCGATGGTGAGCGCTTTGCGAACGGATTTCATGGATAGCGATCGTAGCAAAGTAAGGACACGGTTGCGAGCGAGATTCCACCCGGAATGGCCAGCCAGTCGTTTTTCGGGTTGCCGGGTCTACAGGCCGAGTTGGACGAGACCCTCTTGCCACGGTAGGCAGGAAACGGCGCCGATTTTTTTTGCATTTGGATCGCGTGACAGACAAAACGCTTCGCTGTTGGGCACGTCCTTGCCTAGGGTCGTGAGTGAACGGATATCTTCGTCGGTTATCCGTTCCGTGGACTTAATTTCCACAAGGGCTCGCTTCATTCCCGGCCTTTCGATAATCAGATCGATCTCGACGCCGTCCTTGGTGCGGAGATACGAGAGGCGGTAGTCTTTCTTGCCGTAAGCTTGAAGCCGGTGAATCTCGTTAACGATGAAATGTTCGAAGGCGACACCGAAGGCGTAAGTCTGTGGCGCGAGTTCTACTTGCAGCGTGTTGTTGAGAGCGCGTTGGACGCCGGTATCGAAGAAATAGAATTTCGGATTGCCGCGCTGGCGCTTGCGCACCGATTCGTCAAACGGCTCGACCAGGTTACCGATCAAAGTGTCTTCGAGTATCTGAAAGTAGGACTGCACGGTGACCGTCGATGAGCCGATCTCTCTGGCAATCTTGGTGAAGTTTAGGATCTGGCCGCTCATTTGCGCTGCCACTATCAGAAAACGGCGGAACGGGTCGAGGCGGCGAACGATTTGCTCCTGAGTGATTTCTTCCTGCAGGTAGGTGTGCGTGTAACTGCGGAGAAAATCGCGCCGGTCTTCATCGCTTTCGATCATGACCGCCCGCGGCAAGGTGCCCCAGGCAAGGGCGCTTTGAAGCGAAAAGCGCTCACCGATCTCCCGCGCGGTCAGTGGAAAAAGGTGCAACACAAAGGCCCGGCCCGCCAAAAGATTCGCACTTCCATGGCGAAGCTTGCGCGCACTGGAGCCGGTCAAGGCAAACTTAAAATGCGACGATTCGATTTGCTGATGGACGATATCGAGAAGCTTAGGCGCTTTCTGTATCTCATCGATGATGACCCAATCGATCTCTGGTTTGAGCGCCGCGAGTTGCTCGGTCAAAGTCCGGGGCCGGAGATTGAAAGTCTCGCTATGGTCCGGGTTGAGTAGGTCAATATAGTAACTCGTCCTGGCCTCAAAGCGCTCTCTCAGTAAGTAAGTCTTGCCGGTGCCCCTGGCACCGAAGAGGAAAAAACTATTATCTTTCGGTAGCTTAATATCTCGATTTACCATACTTAATAAATGGCGGACAGATTTAAAGTAAGCTTAACGAACAGAATGTTCAAGGGGTTGACGCTGGTTCAATGTTCAAGGCTTCAAGGTTCGAAGTGATATTGGCGTTGGCCCCACCGTTGCCAGCGTAAACCCTTACGCAAATGCGGTCTTTTGTACGGCGCTATTTTTCTACTAATCTTTGTAAGGCCATGATATTTATGGCCTGTGAGCAAGAACGAAGCGGACATGGAAGCGGACATTTCAGCGGTCACAGACCGCCAGGAAGTACTGGCGCTAATGGAACCACTGCTTATCGCCGAAGGGTCGCGTCACCGCGGTGAACTTACCGATCTCGCGCTCGAATTGGTTGCCCGCTCAGCCGGATTCCGGCGCAGCCTGCCAGATGGCGTACGCACAGCTTTGGCCGATCTGGTGCGAGCGATGAACTGCTACTACAGCAATCTCGTCGAAGGACATGACACCCATCCCGTCGATATCGAACGGGCGCTCAAGAACGACTACAGCAACGATCCGCACAAGCGCGACCTTCAGCTCGAAGCGAAGGCGCACATAATCGTTCAAAAGTGGATCGATGCAGGCGGACTGGCTGGCCGTGCAATGTCGCAAGCTGGCATTAGAGAAGTTCACTTTCGTTTCTGCGAGTTGTTGCCTGACGATATGCTTTGGATTGAGAATCCGGATACCGGCGAGCGGCTGAAAGTTGTGCCTGGTCAGTTGCGTCACCGCAATATGCGGGTCGGTCGGCATGTTCCCGTCAGTTCCGGCGCGGTGCCGCGATTCCTTGCCCATTGCGAGCAGATCTATGGCCGCTTGGGAAAAACCGAAGTCATTCTCTCGGCTGCGGCTGCACATCACCGGCTGCTATGGATACATCCGTTCCTCGATGGCAACGGGCGTGTCGCAAGATTAATATCGCAGGCGATTTTCCTTGAGACTTTGGATACCGGTGGAATATGGTCGGTGGCACGCGGCCTGGCGCGCAACGTCGCGGCGTACAAAAGCCATCTCGCCAATTGCGATGGACCCCGGCGCAACGATCTCGATGGGCGCGGTAATTTGAGCGAAGAAGCGCTCGCTGCTTTCACGCATTTTTTACTGGAAGTGTGCATCGACCAAGTGCGCTTCATGGAAGAGCTGGTTCAGCCGGATCGTTTGCGCAGCCGCATCCTCATGTGGACTGAGGAAGAGATTCGGCTTGGCCATCTGCCGCCGAAATCGGGGAGTATTCTCGAAGCCGTGCTCTATCGCGGCGAGCTGCCGCGCGGCGACGCAGCCAATATCGTCGGCACCGGCGACCGCCAAGCGCGCCGGACCGTTTCGGCCCTAGTCGACACGGGCGTGCTTAGACCTGAAAGCGCGCGCGCGCCACTACGCCTCGCGTTTCCCGCCGCACTCGCGTCGCGATGGATGCCGGGGCTGTTCCCGGACAGGAGCGAATAATCGCGCATCCGAGTTCATGGTTACACATTACTTGATGAGTAGGGCACGGTTTTCACTCGTGCTCTCTGCGAATTCTACGTCGCTGTGGTAAATACTCCTTCAGAGTAAACGCATAAGATCCTTATCCTAACTCTTTGTCGCAAGCAGGGCTGATGCTAAAAATTTCCGCAACCTTAGTCTGTCTGGGTTTTTCTCTAATCGGTTGGATGGACGTGCGCGCCGCGGCGGCAAGGCCAAAGGTGGTCATCGCCCATGCCGCGATGAATTTCCGCGTGGCGCCGCTGTGGATCGCCCAGGATCAGGGCTTCTTCACCAAGTACGGCATCGACTCGGAGATCATCTACATGCGCGGCGGGCCGATCTTGCTGTCCGGCATGTTGTCGGGCGACATCCAAATCGGCTGGACCGCCAGCGGCATCATCGCGCCGATCGCCGAAGGCGCCGACTTTGTTTTCGTCGCCGGATTCAACAATCGGGTGACCGACGAGCTGATCGTCCGGCCCGGCATCAAGCGGCCGGAAGATTTGCGCGGCAAACGTTTCGGCGTCCAGAGCATCGGCGGCGGCGGTTGGATGGGCGCTATGCTCGGCCTAGAGTCGTTGGGACTGGAACCAAAGCGCGACGATATCCGCGTCTTAGTCATCGGCGATAACACTGTGCGCGGTCAAGCGCTCGAAGGCGGGTCGATCGACGCCACGTCTCTTGACGGCGTCTTCAGCCGCAAGGCGAAAGCCAAAGGAATGATCGCGCTGGCCGATTTCTCCCAGGCCAATATACCGATCATGAACCATCTGGTCGCGGTCAAGAGAAGTTATTTGCAGCGCCAGCCGGAGATCGTCGAAAACGTTTTGCGCGCGCTGGTCGAAGGCCTGGCGTTTACCTGGTCGCCGAAAAGTAAAAACGCCGTGCTGAAAAGCGTCATGCGCCGGCTCAGAATCACAGAGATGAATTTCGCCGAAGACGGCTACCAGGATTTACTGACTCGCGGCGGGCTCGAAAAAAAACCTCATCCCTCCCTGGAAGGAGTGCGCAACGTTCAACGTCTGATGCAAATCAGCAACCCGCGCGTCGGCGAGGTCAAACTGGAAGAGATCACCGATCGCAGCATCATGCGCAAGTTGGATGACAGCGGATTTATCGACCGGATGTATGGTGTTTACTCGGCAAAGTGATCGTATCTCTGGGAGCTTATTGCAACCGAAGCGGTTGGATGGGTGCTTGAATGATTGTTTTATATCCAGGCACGCCCCCAAATACCCTTTTTGCATGGATTGCGGAGCGCGGCTGCGCGGGCTTGCGGGTTGCGCGATATTTCATTTCAAAATCGTCCAATATTAGACTGTCATCCCACCCGGGGTAGTGCATTGTGAATCGCAATCTAATCGGCGACCGAGATCCCGATTTAGCTGTGCGAAAGGAGGTGAATTACGATGGGAAAGAAATTCGTTTTGTGGTCGGGTGTAGCCCTCTTTGGTTGGACCCTAGCGCTTGCCGGGTGTCAGCAGAATCCGGCGCCCGCGCCCGCGGCACCCCCGGCGCCCGCGCCAGCGGTAGCAGGGCCGGCGGGGCCAGCAGGAGCAACCGGACAATCCGGACAAGAAGGAGCGGCCGGAGCGACTGGGGCGACTGGGGCTGACGGAGAAAAAGCTAAGCCAGGGAAAGAAGGAGCGACTGGTGCGACTGGTGCAGCCGGTGCGACCGGTGCAGCCGGAGCGGCCGGTGCGACTGGAGCGGCTGGCGCAGACGGACAAAAAAACAGGTAGGATTTTAATTGCCTTATCTGGTTTAGGCGACCAAAAAAGGGGAAGGGAATGCAACCTTCCCTTTTTTTATTTGGCAGACCGATCCGTGAATCTCTATTTGTTCGGAAGGCGAAGCCCGGCTCCGTAACTGTAAGTTAATTTCTCCGTGGCGCAGTCCACCTTTCCCGCCTAGCGGTTGAGGAAATCCGATAGCCAGGTGCGCTTGCGAAGCATCCGAACCGAACTCGCGTGACAGAAAAAATTAGGTGATACCGGCTGAGACTAACTGAGAAGCTTTCGCCGAAGACGGCTATCAGGACTTACTGAAGGAAAAAATTGTCCACTGCACGCCAAAGTGTATTAATGACTGGTTTTGAGTTCGCACGTGCAATTGATCGGTGAGACGAATAGGTCGATACTCAGGCTCGACCCCAGAATTCCGGAGCATCGTGCGCAAAATCGATGACAGCGGATTTATCGACCGGATGTATAGTGTTTATCCCGCAAAGTGATCGTATCTCGCGGCCGAACTAACATAGGCGGTCAGGGCTCTAACGATTGTCCGATTGTCAAAGGAAATACTCGACGCTTAATTTCGTATTCCTCGTCACGGCAGGTTATTCAACGCGAGATAACCATGCTCTCGAACAGTCGGTCGAGCGTCGTAGCGTTCTCCAAGTTCCATACTTCGTCTAGTACGCGAGCGCACCCCTGCGTTCCCAATGCACCGGAAGCCATGCCGCGGAACTTGCTCTCGACCTCGCGGTCCGACAGCGGGTTGCGGCAGTGCCCCTTCGGGTAATTTGTCTCCGCCGCCATCCGCCGCCCGTCAGTCGTCTTCACTTCGATGCGCGAGCATGACTCCGCGGGATAGCGACGGGTGAACTCCGGTTCCTCGACAATCGTTAACTTTTTGATCAATGGCCGCAGCGCTCGGTCCTGGATTCGAGACTGCGCGAAAGTTGCCGGCGCCACCTCGCCGTCTTGCCACGCGGCCGCCACCAAGTACGGCATGCTATGGTCGGCGGTCTCGCGCGTTTCGGGATGCCACTTTTCCGCCTCTGTCGCCGTCCGCTGCACCGCCTCGCCGTAGGTTGCCACGTGCACCGAATCGATCTCCGCTGCGGCCGCCTTTTCCCGCAGCTCCAGCACCAAGCCGATTGGCCCCTGGGTGTGTATCACTGACGGATACGCTTTGAAGCTGGTAGCGGTGATTCGAAACGGCTCAGCGCCGCCGCCAAAGGCTTCCCACTTCGGCGCCTCGACTCCGAGGTTATGCCATAGTCCTTCCCGTCCTTCGAAAGGTTTGTCCGGCCCCGTCATTCCTTCTGCTGCTAGCTCTGCCGCGAACACTCCCATGCGGACCGCGGCAGCCGTAGCGCAGCCCTTCCACATGGAAAGCTCGCCGATCCGCGTGGCGCGCAGTGGCACGCTGGTTGTAATCGCGATGGAGATGGCGTGCCCTAGGGCCGCGCGGTCAAGCCCCAGGATCTTGCCGGCACCACAGGCTGCCCCGATGGCAACGTACACGCCCTGATCCCAGGTCTTTAACGATAGCTGGTCCGCCATCCGGCAAAACGCCTCGTAAGCGGCCGTGATCGCCGTGATCACTGCCCGCCCGTTCGCCTTGTGTCCGCCTGCCACAGCCAGCACGCCGGGGATCATGTCGCTCGGATGGCCCGTCCCGCGCGCCGCGTAGGCGTCGTTACAGTCGAAGTAGCGAATAAGAGCTGTGTTTGCGAAGGCCGCCAGATCCATCGACGTCTCCTGCACAGTGCCGATGATTCGCGCCGGCGGGTTCCCCTGCACTCGAGACGCAATGCGCCGCGCGATGGCAGGCGGTTCGGCGTCGAACGCGCCGGCGCCGCATCCCAGTGTGTCGATCAGCGTCCGCTTCACCTGGTGGATCGCTTCCGGCGAAAGTTTTTCGTAGGTCAATGCGAACGTGTAGTCGCTTAGGTATTCGGTTGTGGCGTCCATGAAACCCTCCCGCACAATTGATATAAATTTCCTTTATCAAGCCTGCTGGGTCGATCAAGCCTCTTAAGGATCAAGCCCGTGCGGTTCAATTTGAACTTCGATAGCCGGCGCCGGCTTCTCAGCGTTGTTCATGTCGTCAAGATGGGAAGATCGATTCGACTCTTCATCCCATCGAGAGATGAGTTTCATCGAAGACGGATATTAGTTTCTTACACTCCGAAGTCTGAGAATTCGTCTCTAACATTTTATGCTCCAACTGAGTTGACAAAAAATGTCATCGTGCCAAGCACCTGGCGAAACAAATCCGAAATCCGAAGCACGAAATTCGAAACAAACCGGGGCCAAAATAAATTCAAAACCCGGAAAATCCAAAACGAGGAATCCAAATCGGGTTTGTTTGGAACATTGCATTTGTTTTTGGTCATTTGAATTTGTTTCGGATTTCGGATTTCGTGCTTCGAATTTTAAATCTCTTTGGCTAGGATTTACGTGACCCGTGGCTGCTTGAACGGATTGAACGTGTGGAACGATTTGAGCGCTCAGTAACGTTGAACGACTTAAACGAAGCGAAGTGTTTGAACCGTTTGAACGGCGAGAACCTCGTCCATCGAAGGAGGGCGCAACGTTCAACGCCTGATGGCGAGCAGCAACCCCCGCGTCGGCGAGGTCAAACTGGAAGAGATCGTCGACCCCAGCATCATGTGCAAACTCCATGACAGCGGCTTTATCGACCGCATCTTTGCTGCCGCCGGGGTGAAATGATGCCTAATTGATGAACACGACCCGAAAGTTGCGTCGGAATATGCCAACGCTAGGAAAGATTTTCAGATTGATAAGATTGTTATTTCAGAACCCGTAGATAACTCTGACTCGCGTGATAACTCCCGACATTATTATTCCTCCAACCAGCGTGCCGGTACCGTTTTTGAGCGACAGGCTTACACCTGTAGCGGCGACGACGTTCGCCGGCGTTCCGCTTGCAGTTTGAGACTGGACGGTCACCGAGAAAAGTGTTCCTGTAACTGGGTTTGCCCCTCCGTGAACGGAACTAACGAGTAGCTCGGTTGGTGCGGGCCTACGGCACGGCAACTGTAATGGCGTTGCTTGTGGCGCTAATGGGACCGGCGAAAAGCCTGAATTCATACGTCCCTGGGGCCAGGTTATCTGGAATAGTGAACTGACATTCGCCTAAAGGAATCGGAGCGACTGGTTCGATTTGCGAGCAGTTTAAATAGTTACTTGTGACATAGTCGATATTGCTTCTGCCGGGGATATACAATGCTAACCAATCACTAAGGGAAGGGTTGGCAATTTCTGTCCATGCTACTTTCACGGTTCCGCCGGCGGGGATCTGCTGACTCGAATCGGCGGTCAAAGTAACTTTAGCAAGAACGGTAATGGTTCCCGCTGATGGTTCGCAATTGTTGCCCTCGTTCGATTCGGAGATCGATTCGGTGCCATCTGCGCATGCTATTAAATAATATGTTCCCGGAGTTGTGTTTAAGGGAATTGTAACCGGAACCGTTGGTCCAGTGTAACTGGCACCCCTCTTTAGATTTCGGACAGACCGGCTACCAACTAAAACACTTGAGGGAATGATATCCTGGTCGAATAGGAGATATTGCGTGGTGGATGAATTGGCGTTGCCGCTGCCGATGTTCGTGATGGTATTGTTGACCCAAAAACTAAAACCGGCGTTGCCATGCTTTGGCGGATCACTAACGTTGGTGACAACCAAGTCAGGTAGATTGGCCTGTCCTGCCCCCGCTTCCGAAACGCCAAACCAAGAAAAATGATTCGAAGATGCCGGTGACAGGCCGTAGCAGAGCAACGCGAAAATCATCGATACAGCCGTGGGCGCCCACTTGATCGCAGAACGAGACATAGAAGCCTCCTTTTTGAGACCTACAAGCCGGTCCCGCCGAGTAATTCGTTCGGACATGATACCGCGGCTTTTAATACAGCCGCTGTGCGCATGTCAAATGCATGCGGAGTTGCCAGGGTCAAACTTTGATAACCTGACCATCTCAAAACTCCATCAAATCATTTGCGATCACGACGGCGCCGGCAAAGTGTTTCTTCACTTCGTCGGCCCAAGGTGTGTAGTCGTTGGAGGCAAAGCGCTGGGTCAGGTGCGAAAGCACGACGGTTTTGACTTGAGCTCGCGCCGCGGTGTTGCCAATCGTTTCCAATGACATATGCCCCTGGGTCGCTTGCTGCATGATGCCTACTTGCTCCGCTGGAGTCATGGCTTGCCAACGGCCGTCGTCGATCATGGCCTGCTTACGATCCTCGCAGGAGGAGGTCTCGGTGACAAGTAAATCAGCGCCGGCGGCGAGCGCGGTGACGGCAGCGCTGGGGCCGGTGTCTCCGGTGAAGACAATCGCGCGGTCCGGCGTTTCGAAACGATAGGAATAAGATTTGTGCTTGCCGGCGGCGGCACCTTTGTGAAAACTGAAGTGGGTGTTTTCAACGGCCGTCACCTTGATGTGCGCGTCCTGATAAATCGCCCCGGCGCCCATGTCATGGCCGCAGAAGACCTGAGCGATCGGCATGGTTCGGCCGCCGTCAGCAATCCTGATTTCGGCGCTAATGGCGCAATACTGTACGGCAGCCCGGACCAATTCTTCCGTGCGCGGCGGGCCGTAGATGTGAATCGGCTGGGTGCGCTGGCGGTCCCACGCCAGGGACAAGAGCGTGCTGAGGCCTGCGGTGTGATCGTCATGATGGTGGGTGATGAAGATGATACCGATCTCGCGCAGATCGACTCCCGCCCGCGCCAGCCGGCGTGTCACGCCATCGCCGGCGTCGATCACGTAATGAGTTCCATTGACGGTCAAAAGATTGGACGATTGCGCCCGGCCCGGCCGGGCCGATGGCCCGCCCGCGGTGCCCAGCGTGATTAACGACGATGGCTTTCGCATGTGCTTGCTCCGATCAGTGAGTTTACGGAATAGGCTGCAGTGCCGAATAGAACCAGGAATACCGGCGCGGGCATATTGTCGGTCGGCTTAATCTTATTGTTTCATGCACTGACTCTCTGTCACATTCCCTCATGTGCCGCAAAACGTGCGGTAGCATCCTTGTCCCTCGGGTGCCGGTGCGGCGAAGGCGGCGAACTCCGGCTGATCGTCAAACGGGTGCGAAAGAAATTTCAGCAACGTCTCGAACGGAGCGTAGTTGCTGTGCTCCACTGCTGCGCTCAAGGCTTCTTCGACGCGGTGATTGCGCGGAATGAATGCGGGACTGACGCGCCGAATCATTTGCGCGCGCTGCTCGGGCGTCACGTTCTCGCGCGCAAGCCGCGTGCGCCAGTGTCCGCTCCAAAGATCATAGGCGGACGCATCGGCAAACAGCGCGCGAATCTTTTCTTCGTCGCCTAAGGCCGCGTCGGCGAGGTAGCGGAAGGCCAACGTGTAGTCAACCTTGTTACTCTTCATGGCGGCAAGAAAGTCCGTGGCGAGGTTGAGATCGGCCTCGTCCTCACTGACCAGTCCGAGCTTGGCGCGCATGCCTTTCAACCAGTGGCGTTGGTATTGTTCTGGAAAGGCGTTGACCACCTCAGTGGCGCGCGCGATGGCACGCTTACTATCAGCATCGATCAGCGGCAGAAGCGTCTCCGCCAATCGCGCCAGGTTCCACTGCGCAATAATTGGCTGATTGCCGTAGGCATAGCGGCCCTGAGTGTCGATGGAGCTGAAGACTGTGGCTGGATCATAATGATCCATGAAGGCGCATGGACCGTAGTCGATAGTCTCGCCGGAGATCGCCATGTTGTCGGTATTCATCACGCCATGGATGAAGCCTACGTGCATCCAGCTAGCGATGAGCGCCGCTTGTCTGTCGCACACGCGCTCAAGCAATCCCAGGTAGGGGTTCGCGTGCCCCCTCAGTTCCCGGTAGTGGCGCTCGATCACATAATCGGCGAGGCGACGCACCTTTGCTTGCTCCCCGCGGGCGGCGAACAACTGGAAGGTGCCGACACGGATGTGGCTCGCAGCCACGCGCGTCAACACCGCGCCGGGCAGCGCAGTCTCACGATAGACGGGTTCGCCCGTGAGCACCGCGGCAAGCGCCCGCGTCGTCGGGATACCCAGCGCGTGCATCGCTTCGCCGATCAAATATTCACGCAACACCGGCCCAAGTGCGGCGCGGCCGTCGCCGTTGCGCGAAAACGGCGTGGGCCCCGAGCCTTTGAGCTGAATATCGCGGCGCCGACCGTTGAGGTCGATCACCTCGCCTAGGAGCAGTGCGCGCCCATCGCCCAGTTGCGGCGCGAAGCCGCCGAACTGATGACCGGCGTACGCCTGAGCCAGCGGCACCGCGCCCTCGGGTATCTCATTGCCGGCAAAGATCCGCGCGCCTTCGTCGGAATCGAGCGCAGCGGCATCGAGTCCCAACTCATCAGCCAACTCATAGTTGAGTTTAACCAACGCCGGCCGCGCCACCTGCGCCGCCTTCCAGGGCACGTAGAAGCCCTCAAGTTCACGCGCATAGGTATTGTCGAAAGCGAATCGCGCGGCGGCAGCGTTGTTTGGGACGTACATCATAGCGTGACTTTCTTGGTCAGGGAGAATCGTTAGTTCCCCGGCCGTCATTCTTCTCGATTTGTTTAGAAAACGAGGCCTGGCCTTTGCTGCTGGCCTTGCTGATCTTTTATCATGATCTATCATCCAACTCAGGATAGTGGCGAAAGATCCCTTCCCGATTAAAGGGCAAGCGCCGCTCGGACGCAAGATACGCAGCGAGCCGGGGGCGCGCTGCGACTCGGTCGTGCAGCGCGATCACTCGTCGATGTTTGCGTTCCTGCTTGGTCAGCGCGCGTGGAAAGGCATAGCGCAATCCTTCGATCATCTGGAAGAGCGACAGATCGACGTAGGAAACCGCGTTGCCGACGAGAACGCGGCTGCCGTTGCACTCCAACACCTGCTCAAAGTAATTCAGAAACTTCGGCAGACGTTCGGCTGTGAAATTCTCCGCGCGGCGCTTGGCTTCGCGCTTCTGCTCCTCGTAATACAAGCTGCCGGCGACCGGATGATGCGTGTCGTGAACCTCGGCGACCCAATCGGCGATGGTGAGCTGCAATTCTAAATGAACCCCGCCTCTTGAGGCGGGCACAATTAAATGGGGTTTCCAAAGGGGGCGAGCATCCCCTTTGGTCAAGCGCGGGGTTAAAACCCCGCGCGCGAAGTGGCTTTGCTTATTGATGCGCCCAAAAACGGCCGGCGTCTTGTTTCGGCGCGAGCCCTAGGCGCGGGCCGAGGAAAAATAGAATGTTCGCGGTCTGGGCGATGACCCGGTTGCCGGCTTTTAAAAACGGCGGCGCGAACGGCGGCCGCTTGACTGACCGGCTTTCCATTAAGCGCGACATCGCCGCCATCCCGCGCGGTCGCCGCGCGACGTCCAGGTAATCCGCTCCAGCGTCTTCCAAGGCGAGCCGAACAAATTCTCCGCGTCCCTGTATCCCGGGCCAATAATACAACTCGTAGCGCATGATCTTCCTCCGCGAGATTCCAGTCTAGATTATCGGGACGGCAAACATCTCAACTCGCAATGCTTTATTCGTTTACCAAGGATTTGCGCGGAGCCATTCGACAAGAATGTTCTGGAAGTCGAGGAACGTCAATTCGGCGACTGTAAGTTTTAGCGACTGACAGAGTATGGGCAGATCATTTTGAAATTTGCGATAACGCTCGGCGAGCTTCGAACCACTTGGAATTAGAACATTGCGCCTGGTCTTACCGAACCAATTGCGCACAGCCTTGATAGCTGCTTCTGGATCACCATTGTGGGCGGAGATATCCTGGCCTGAGATATCCGAACAAAATTTCTGAAATCTGTACTTGTCAGTATCCAGGATCTTACAGGACTTCGCTTTTTGCCGCTTATTTCCGTAACGCTTTACCCCTAAAAACAATCCGAGCTCCAGCGGCATATTGAATCTCGGCAATCGAGTCCGTGAATCGGCTTCAACGCGGCAGATGTCGTGGATACCGAATCTGCAATCAGCAATAATTTGCTCTATTTTTTGAATACGGACTATGCCGGAATCATCTATTTCGAGCGCGCAACGGGCGATGTAACCGCAGTCGTGAACTGCGAAGACAAGCGCGTAAAAAATGACTCGGTATTCCGAATCGAACGGACAATTGATGAAGACGCTGTCCTCGTAAGAGGCCATTCGTCAGTGATTCCGGTTGCGAGGTGGGAGAGGGTCTGCTCCGTTCGCTTCAATATCTTGGATTTTTCCGTTACGTCCGTGAATGATGAGGCTAGTTCTTTTCCGTTTTGCCACCAACTCGCCAAATTGCACGGCGTCTTCCTTGCGTACGAACTGTTGAGTAGGCTGACCAGCTCCGCTTGCGGTCACTACCCACCCGCCTGATTTAGGGACGACGTGCAGAGCTCTGATGACGTGGCGAATCCTTGTCAGGTCTATTTTACCGATTTGGGTTGCGGCCCTTACTTTTCGTTTCTTCGCTTGCATCAATCGCAAACTACCATATTTCGTCGGCTCAGCAAACTTGGCGCATAAGGATTGTCGCCAGGGTCGGAGACATTGCACAATCCTCGATTTGTTTAGAATGCGAGGCCTGGCCCGCTGCTGGCGAATAATTTTTTCACGAACTAAGGGGACGTATCGAAAGGCCGCCTATAGCCCATAGAACCTTCGCGGATTATCGTCGAGGATCTTGCGGGCAACGGACGCGGAGATTTCCCCTTTTTCGGCGCGCTGCTCGATAACGTCCAGGGCTCGGATCTCCGCGGACTGGTCCGCATGGCTATAGTCGGTCCCGATCATCAAGCTGTCTTCAGTACCGTACTCAAAAAGTTTTTTTCGGCAAGCGTCTACCAATCTAGATTTCATCGCCTACGAGGCGGATCGGCGCGTTGGTACTGTTTGTGCCTACTTAATTTCGTGACCCGCAGTTCATCTGTTGCCCAGCTCTTTTAATGCATCCTTCAAATAACTCTGATCCACGTATCTTGCCGGACTTGGCAGCGGTCCCTTGAGTTGACCCTGCTCGCCGTAGATTTGTATCAGGGTTTTAACGCCCTCGGTATTGATATCCGAGTCCGGGTACCAAATTCGATTCGCTGTATAGTATTCCCATCCCTTACGGGCGTGCGCCGGTTTCAGCTTCATTTCCTTGGTTAGAAAATCAATCGCCGGCTCCTTGTTTTCAAACACCCAACGCATCGCCAAAACCATGCCCTTGACGAAACGGATTAACAGAGGCCGGTTGGCTTCTGCCCAGGAGCGCCGCACCGTCATCGCGGTGAGCTGATAGTTCGGCAATACGTCTCGATACCAGCCGATCACATTGAATCCCGCTTCTTCAGCCGCAAAATTAAGCGGTATCGCGAGCGGTGCTGCCGCGATCTGGCCGCTCGATAGCGCCGCGAAAAGATCGGCGGTTCCACCGACGTTGACCAGCTTGTAATCGCGCGGATATTCCAATCCCTTTGATTTTAACACCTGTTTCAAGGGGAACGTAATGCCTGAGGTCAGGCTCTGACCGCCGATCGTCGCGCCGCGTAAATCTTCATAGCGTTTATAATTTTTTCCACCCATGATCGCGTGAGAGAGACCGTTGATTAAACCCACCACCATTACCAGATCGATTCCGCGCTCGCTTACGTCCATCACCGCATCCGGAGTAGCGCCGCCAACGTAAACGGAGCCGGCGACGAGCGCTTGAACCGACGGAGGCGTACCACGCAGGAGAATCACCTGAGCATCCAGACCCTGCTGGTCGAAGAAGCCGTGTTTCCAGGCGACCCAAAGAGGCCCATACCCCAGGGTCTTACTGGACGCAGCAATCGGAAATTTCACTTTTTCCTGGGATCGACAGGGGAAAGACGAGAGCACTAAGAGCGAGGCTATAATGCTCAAAGTAACCCTAAGCCGGGATAATCTCATGTGGCACGCTCCCTCGACGAGAGATCAATTAGCGCGAAGCGCTTACCTGTTTGGCTGAATATGAAGCGTTCAGTTTACGGGGCGGAGCATATTTGGCCGGCAATTGGAATGTCAAGCAATCATTTCCGTGGGAATGAAACAATTAACCCTGGAGTATTGAGGCGTGAGAAGGAGGAAGAGTCGACGGGTCGGCAGTCTTTGATGGTTTCACTCGTGGCACGGCAAAGAAATCACTTTGTCTGTGTCAGACAAAAAATCATTAGAGCTTCGGGTCGGTGTGGCTGTGGGATATCGGTGTCGCAGCGTAACGATCGGATTACCGAGCGGCGAGCGAAGGGCAATCTGGGGTCGCCTCTTTTTACTTTTGATATTTACCGCTGAATTCAAGCAAGGACAATCCATTCCTGATCGTGTTCTTTGCGAGTCGGCTTGACAGTGATCTCAACGTCCTGGCCGAGCGCAATTAAAAAGTCCATTCC
>Ga0137461_1000002_pt1 | contig 46945 bp, 66 predicted proteins | sample EasRivERMGT746_2_FD_104650 | JGI IMG/M metagenome (GOLD analysis project Ga0137461, IMG submission 104650) | Soil microbial communities from meander-bound floodplain in the East River, Colorado, USA - East River MetaG ERMGT746_2 | ecosystem: Environmental > Terrestrial > Soil > Floodplain ... | reverse complement strand
GCTCGGCGCGTGCCGCAGAGAAAGGCGAGGAGCTCGTTCAAAGTTTTCGGATAGAGATCTCATATTTTCCCCGTTCGATTATCACCGTAGCTGACGCAGCACCGCGCTGGTCAGCCTTCTCGATGAGCCTGTCGCACACCTGCCGGAAATTCTTTTTCGTCTTGCGCTCGCGCTCGATGTCGGCGCGGGCGCTGAAGGCAAACACCATATTCACCATTTGAACGGCTGCCCGCCGAGCACGTGCGCGATCACCGCGCGCAGCTTCGGGAAGCTCCTCAACTCCCCGCCCGGTGCGCTTGGCCGCGCCCGGCGCCCGGCAACCTCGCGGGCGAGCCCGGCCTCTGTCGGAGAGAGATCATCGAGCCGCAACGAGCGCGTCTCGTATTCCTTGTGCAGCAGCTCGATCGTGGATCTCAGGCCGGCGTTCGCGAGCTCCTGCGCGGCGATCAAGGTCGGCGCGAAGACGAGGATCGCCTCGCCCGCGAAGAGTGCGCCGCGCACCTTGGCGCCGTTCAACACGCCGTCGATCGTGAAGAAATGCGCCTCGAACTTGACAAAGGTATCCTCGTGCCGGGCCCGTGGAGCGATGAGGCTCGCGAGCTGGTCTGCATCGAGCACTACGCGCCGGGTGGCGAGCTCGCGCTGCATCGCGAGCGCCTTTATCTGCGCTTCCTGCCTTACTCGATCCGATAGCGCGATACCGATGGCCTCGACTGCTGTTCCCCCTGCTGGATCAACCAATCTATCGTCCACGGTTTTGGCCCTTTCTGGATCTGGCGCGGCTTGTCCTTGAAGATCGGCCGCGGTCGTGACATGCAAGCATACCGTATTTCGTCGACCGGGTGATCCTCCTGATCGGTGTCGAGATCCTCGACGTAGGTCTCATCATGCTGCACCGCCTGAATCACCCGGATCGCGTCGGGTTGGTTGTCCATGAGGAAGAGGAGCGCCGGCTCATTCGAATCCGGGCCGCCCGGGGCGAGGCGTGCCCGCATCTGATCCCAGCCCGGTTCACGGCGCTTGTCCGCGCGTCTCAGGTTGAGCTTGTAATCCCCGAGCTTCACCGCCTCGGCGCGCTCGGCCAAGCTCGGGCCGCCGTCCTCATCGAACATCGAGGTGTCGCAGACCGAGTAGCGATAGCGATCGGCCTCGCGGTTGGAAAGCGCCAACACCTGCGCTGCCCAGCGCTCAACCGGCATCTTGATCCCGGTGTTGTCGGAGTTTGGCTTCGCGGTGTAATACTCGCGGAACCTGACGAGCGCGCCCCGGGGAACAATGAGCTGATTTCCGAGCGTGCCCTCGGCCTTCCACTCCTCATCCGCGATCCCGTAGAAGCCGGTCGAGCTCGGTCGCGCAGATCCCCAATCGGCTGCGCGAAAGAGCCGGGTGAAGATCGCGGGCGGGAGCTGCTGCGCACGCAGCACGTGATGGTAGAGAGAAAACTCGGGGAAGAAGCCGCCGGCCAGAATGTTCCAGTCGCCGAGCTCCATCGCCTTCACCAGCGCCGGGTCTCCGAGCCCGCGCATCCGGGCGCGGTAGTTTGGATCGTCCTCTTCCATGCTCGGGTTGTCGTCGAGGAGCGCCTGAATATACTGGCGCGCCATGCCGCCCTCGGAGTCCGGCATCACGGTGGGCGACGAGATCCCGGCCGCTTTCTCCAGCCCGAAGGTGCGCTTCACCCAATGGTGCCCGATGTTGCCCGGGTTCGAGCCGCACATGATTCGCGGGAATAAGTTCCACTTGTTGACCGTTCCATCCGGCCCAACTTCTCCCTTGCGATATTTCGCCGGCAGTTCGATGCCGACCATCCGCACGCGGAAGCGCAGGTAGCGATAGATCAACTCGGAAAAGGTCGTCAGCTCATCGATCATGAGGACGTGGATCTCGGAACCGTGGTATTTGAAGCGGTGCTTCTCATCCTTGCAATGGCAGAGGTAAATCTTAGATCCATTCCAGAAGCGGATCTCGGTCTCGACGATCGTGCAATGCCCGCTCTTCACCCATGCCGCGAGCATGTTGCGGAAGCCCTTCGGGCCGTCCATGTGGTTCTTGATGAGATCGTCTTCGACCCGGCGGAAGATGTAGACCTGAAGCCCGCGGATCTCGCTGCACCACATGATTGCGGCTTGGCGCATGAGGTGGGACTTGCCGCCGCCGGCGGCGCCGCCATAGAGGAGCTCGGTCGCCCTGCACAGGAAGGCGCACCACTGTTTCCAGTGGAAGTGGAAGGCCAGAGCCGCTGGCGCAAGGGCCGCGACCAGCGTGCCTGCGTCAGGCATCAGGAGTAGGCGTGAATCCCCTCACACCTTTGAAGTCGTCTTGTGTCAGGCCCTCGGCTTTGATCGCCGGGTAGTCTTTATCATCGACACGGATCATTGTGATCGGCAGCGACACCCTTTCAATCCGGTCTCGGTGCATCCGGTAGAAAACGATCTCGCGGCCGAGCAAGAACACCTCCATCCATCCGAGGAGCTTTTGTGGCGCGCAGCAGCAGCGCACTTCGAGCTTAAGCATCAATGCGCTCGGGCACCTTGACCGGCTCCGACTCGTCGAACTTCCTCACCTCGGATTCGGGCGGCAGTTTGGCGAGCCACGCTACCGGCTTCACCGCGGTTCTGAGGCCCTTGCGGGTGAGCGCGACGGGCTTCTGATGGACGTGGGTTTTGTCGACGCCGCATAGATCGCAAGCGACGCAACCGATCTCGATCTCCAACACGTCGACCACGAAACCGATCTCGGCGAACGAGTGCGGGCAGTTGCCGGCAATCACGATGCAGCGGTCTCCGGGTTCGATCGGTGTCGTCATATCAGCTCCAGCGGAAAGGTTTGCGCCCGGGGTCGATACTCATGTGCTCGCCGGGATGGTGCGCCCAACGATCGCAGAAGTGTCGATCGACTGCTCGCGGGTTCCGCCACACCGCAGGGTAGAACTTTGCCGGGCAGAGCTCCCGCTTCACGGCCGCTTTGAGCCAGCGCCAGAGCTTCATGCTTCGTCTCCCATCGGTTCAACATGGATACGCAGCGGGTTGCTCTCTGCGAACAGCACGCGCCGGTCGAGCAAGCAGTCGATGAACTGGCCTATGTCGCCGAGGCGGGATAATTCGGCGAGCGTGATGTCGTGGAATATAAGCTCGTTGGTCATTCTGCCGCGATCCCCATTGCCCGTTGTGTGCGCGCGAATCGCCGCTTCAGCTTCTCGTGCGTCTCGGGCGCCATCGAGGGTTGCACGCCTTCGGGCTGCACCCGGCCGCGGATGATCTCCCCCTCCTTGGCGTAGAGCACCCGCACGTTCGGGCCGAACACGGCGCGCACCGCATCGACGATCTCGCCCACTAGCGGCATGTGCTGCCGGTTGCGCTCGGCCGCGGCGTCTCGATTGCGGGCGAGAATGTCGATGGCTTCAGTCATTGTGGGGTTGATCCCAGCGCTCCAGCGCTTTCATCATTCGCACTTGGTCAGGAAACTCGTGCCCCCAGCGCCCGGTGGTGGCGTAAGCCATAAGCCGCACCGCGCAGTAGTAGACGAGCTTGCGCGGCAGGCGCCATGCGAGCCATTCGTAGAATTTCTTCATGGTATCACTCCACTTTCGTCGCTAGGTATGATCTTTTCTCGGGCTCGGGCGGCGGCACGAACATGAACGGCTTATCGACCAGCAGCAATGGTGTCCTCGACAGGTAGGTGGTAATACTGCCCTCGCCACACTATCCGGTCGTGATGATCTGGAACCGTAGTGACATAGGAAACCGGCTGCGTCTTCTGCGTTCTGCTTTGGTTAAGGGACTTATATACTTAACTCCCGAGGGCATCATTTCGGCTCAAGAATGAAAGCCGCGATGTGTCGCCCGGTGCCTTTGCCGGTGGATCCGTCCTCGATGGCGTTCCAGCGCACGTCGCCGAGGTTTCTGACCTTCGTGCCGATCACCGACAAGATCATCAGCACCCACTTGTCCACGGGATACACCAGTACTACCCGTTTGCCTTTCGCGTTTTCCTCAATCGCCTTGCGAACCCACGCTGTAGGGCCTTTCTTGCGCCCCTGGTGCATGATTGACCCGAAAGGCGGGTTTACGTAGTTGCTGGATCCCCACTCGCAGGAGAGGCCGTCAAAGCCTTCCGGCAGCGGATACGGGCACGGGTCGAAGTCAAAGTGAAACTCGGCATCCAGTGCGGCATACAGCACCGGTGGTGTCAGCCAGTAGTGCAGACCGTCCGCACCGTTACCGGCGTGGAACTTGTTTTCTGCCGGAACCAGTTGGCTTTGATGTTTAGGATTCATTCTCATTCGTGGGAGTTAAGTATATAAATCCCTTGGTTAAACTCACTCATTTCCTCCCCCCTTTCTTGGCTGGATCGAGCCCGACCGTTACCTCAATAATGGGGGCGACCGTGCCCGGATCAACCGGGTTGCCGTGGCGATCGAGCATCTGCGTGCGCTCGATAAACTTTCCGGTGACTTTGAGGATTGAGTCGAGGATGCCCTTCGGCGCTTCGAGTTTGATCTTCCGCAGCGTGCCGATCGGCCGGCGATCCTTGCCGGTGCCCTCCCACAACTCTTCAACCTCGACCCCGGCGAGCAGCAGCTTGCAGTCCTCGGGCCACTCGTCGAAGTCCTTCACCACGCCTTCCGGGGTGAAGATCCCGGCGCGGTCGGCTTGCATCATCGCGGTGAGCTGCGCGGTCGCGCGGTTCGCCAGATCGAAGTGGAGCTCCCCGAGATCGTCGCGCACCTTCTTGATCTCGTCCTGAACTTCTGGTTTTGTGAGGAGCTCGGTTGCGTATGCGGACGGCCAAGCGGTGTCGTAACCGGCGAATCGAATCGCCGCCGCGCCGTTGAAGTGAACGCAGTAGTGCGCGACGAACTTCTTCAGCCGCAGCAGGTTCCGCTTGCGAGACTTGTCGCGCTCTTTTGCTTTGTCGGGCTGTTGCGCGTTCGCCCTGTCCATCGACTGCGCCATTGAGCGCGAATCTTATCACGCCTGAAATCAGGTATGAAAATATATTTTGCTTTCGTAACCTGTTGATGTGGAATGGATAATAATACTGAAATGGATGATTTCGGATAGCTCACCTTGACAGGATACTGTCATGAGCGTAAATTGCTAATCGAGCGGGGTGATTGTCCTCGCCAAGTGAAGCAGGCCGGAAGAAGAAGAAGAAGATCTCCCTCGGGATGGCGGCACCACTGGAGAACTAGGACTGGCCGGAAGCGGCTGATGGGCCCCGCGTGTCGATTACAAGCTCGCGCAATGGAATGAATAGGGCTCACGGGCTGCGGCGTGAACGCCGCGGTGACTTGGTAGCCGAGGAGGTCAGAAACAGCATGAGCGTCGAGCAGATCAATGCTCGATGCCTGAGCGTGCGCCATGCACGTTCAGGCGGCGAAGCGGGCGGCCGTGACGGCTCGCGTCAACAGGAGAAAAACTATGAACACGATCTTCATTCGCAAGAACGGGACTTACGTGGCGCAGGGCTCCAGCATGAAGAGTGGCACGGTGCTCGCGATCGGCGAGCGTGACGAGTATTACGACTTCTCGTTTTAACTCGGCGCCCGGCGATCCCGGGCATCGAGCGCACCACCCGGGGCTTCACGAGAGTCCCGGCTAGTGCGTTCACAAGGAGGTTCATATGCCATCAGCAGCAGCAGCGATGTTCAGCAAGAAGGGTATCGCGTTCTCGAAGTCCTACCTCGTGGTCGAGTGTGATCCGGCGGATCTGTGCGCGTGCGAATACGGGCATCCGGCCTGCGCGCAAAACAAGAAGGGGCCGTGCATGGTCGAGCTCGCGGCGCTCATCAAGGGCTCAAGCAAGCCCAAGAGCGTCGAGTTCTCGGTTGATGCGACCAAGCTCGGGCCGGGAGTCATGGCCTACGTTCTAGGGGCAGCCTGACATGAAGCTCAACACCGCACCGCTTCGCTGCACCACGAAATACTGCAAGGGATTGGTCAACGTCGTAGCCGCAAGATACGGCAACGGGCGCACCGCGCTCCAGATCTACACGGCCACCATTCCACCCGAGCCCGAGCTCACCGCATCGGTCAACCTGCCGGATGCGCCGTGCGGTGTTGGCGAGATCTACATCAAGGAATACAGCGAGAACGAGGGCGTGACGGCCTTCCTCGTTGCGGCTGGGATCATCGAGCCGGCGGTGCTCGCGCAGGTGCCGAGCGGTTACGTGATTATCAGCCGCTACCGCCTCACGCCGTCGATCATCAACAAGTTGAAGGAGGGCTCATGACGGTCTACACGATCAAGGCGTTCAACGCCAAGGGTGAGCTGATGCGTGAATCTGCGACGGGCGCACGGATCTGAAGAAGGGCGACATCGTGCAGGTGGTGAACCTGCACGGGTGCCCGCCGTGCAACACGATGCGCCACGCTCACGTCTACAAGGACGGCCAATTCGCCGGTCTCGTGGCAACCGGCTCGCTTCATTCACTCAAGGAGAACGCATGAGCCCCGAGGAGATCGAGGAGCTGCGGCGGGAATACGCCGCGCGAGGCTTTCGCCGCTACGCCGTGGTGGCGGGCGGCAAGGCCAGATTCAGAGTGTATGACGTGATCGCGCTCGAATCCAAGGGTGAGTTCGAGAGCCGGTTCCGTGCGCGGCTCAAGGCTCAAGAGCTGAACGCAATCGAATATCAGGAACGCAACAACAAGGAGGGCAAATGAAGATGGTCGCGGTCGCGATCCTCGCGGCGTTGATCGCTGCGGTGATTGGGTTGAGTGTCGGGTTGTTCGTCGGCTCCAAGGTGATGCCGGTATCGGTCGAGGTGCTCTATCACGGACGAGTGCTGACCGAGATCCCGATCCTTCCGTTCAAGCCCGTTGTGGGAAAGGAGGTATTACTTTGAACGCATACGAATCGAAACAGTTGTCGCGCAAGGAGCGCTACGAGCGGCTGGCCGAGAAGTGCGCGGCGGCGGCCACGAGCGCCGGCAACAGGGCCCGGCAGATGGGCTCGGTGATCCCGTTCGGGCAGCCGATCCTCGTCGGGCACCACTCCGAAGGGCGCGATCGCCGCTACCGCGGCCGGGTCTCGTCGCTCTACGAGCGCAGCTTCGAGCTCCAGAAGAAGGCGGCCTATTTCAAGAGCAAGGCGGCATCGGTCGGCTCGGGCGGGATCTCGTCCGATGATCCCGAGGCCGTAACGAAGCTGAAGGAGGAGCTCGTCGAGCTGGAGCGGAAGCAGGAGACCATGAAGCGCGCGAACCTCATCGTGCGGGCGTTCTACAAGGCTGGATTGCGGCACGATAGCCCGCCAGCGTCCGAGGGGCCGGTGTTCGAGCGCTACTTCGGGAAGATGGCCGAGATCGCTATCCCGACCGGGCCGGCGAGGAAGCTCTTGGAGCCCGACTTCTGCGGGCGCCGCGGGTTCGCCGACTACCAGTTGACCAACAACAGCGCCAACATTCGCAGGATCAAGGCGAGGATCAAGCAGCTCTCGGCCAACGCCGGGCGCGTCACCACCGAGCGCGAGGTTAAGGGCGTTCGAGTCGTCGAGGACGCGGAAGACAACCGGGTGCAGCTCTTCTTCCCGGGTAAGCCGTCCGAGGCCGTGCGCTCGCAGTTGAAGAGTTCCGGGTTCCGGTGGAGCCCCGATCGTGGCGCGTGGGTGAGACAGTTGAACAACGCCGCGGTCTATGCGGCGAACTACGTTTTGCAACAGATCCCCGAGCAGGGGAAAGGAGCAGCATGAAAAACAACGGCCCGCCCGACATCAAGGCGGCGAAGGCGATGCAGGCGCTCATCAACTCGGGGGAGGTGTTTAGGTTCCCCCTGACATACGGGCGCGCTGCGTTGGAAGCAATCCGCGACGGCAGGAATCTGCTGCCCGGGCGGGAGACTGGGCCGCCGGGCAGGCTCGGCTCACCGGAATACGTCGCCCGCATCATGGGCGAGGAGTATCTCAACCAACTGAAGGAGGTGGCATGAAAAGAGTCGCTGCTGTGATCGTGTTCACGGCAAATTTCACAAAGGATGAGGCCGGGCGCCTTCTCGAAACGCTCGTTGCGAGCGGGTATCTCGAAGGGCATCCCGAAGTTGAAGAGTTCGACCCGGATCTCGGCACCCCTGTCTTCTACATTCCATGAAAGGAAGCTGATGTTCTGCGTCACATGCAACACCGATGTCCACGACTGCACTTGTCCCGACATCGACGACCGGCTGCGCGAGCTCACCGGCGCGAGTGGGCCGCTGCTGGCGAGGTGGTGCCTCGCCTGCGACAAGCACTATGCGCGCTGCCGCTGCACGGAGCCGCTCTTCGGAGTGCGAACGGGCGGCAAGACCATGAACGCACTATTCACCGATGGGAGGAGCTAATGGCAGGAGCCGCTAAACTATTGAGGCCGCTGCGCCGCCGGTTGGATGCAACGGATGGTTCCCGCAGAGCCCGGCCGCTGTTCGTCGAGATCGACCCGATGGGCATCGTCACGGTCTGGCCGCGGCGCTGCCCGAAGGAGTCGATGAGCGCGATCGACATTTACATATACGGCACGCAGATCCGCAAGGAAAAGCTGAAGGAAGAGAAGCGCAAACAGGAGGGCAGGCCCTATGTCGCAGCCAGAAGAAGGTAGCCTCAAGCTCGGCACCTCGCTCGTCAAGGACGAGGATCGAGAGCAGGAAATGGCGAAGGCTATCGAGAACATCACGAAAGCCAAGCCGCTGACGCTGATCGCGTTCGTGGAGCGCGCCGAGGGCGGCGTGCTCTGCCTCGCGGTCGGCGGCCCGCTCGACATCACCGCTGTTCACGAAGTCGGCACGAAGCAGCTCGCAGCTATGCTGCGGGTAGCGCTGCACCCGACCGCACACAAGTTGAACGGGTGAAGCCATGCAACTGCCGCCCGGATACCACTTGAGGAGATCCTTCAAGCCAACGACGACACTCGGCTGCGCGGTCACGGTGGTTCACGTGATTCGCACCGAGACCATGCGATCCCTCTGCGGCAAACTCGCCCGCGGCTGGAGTCGTTCCAACGAGTTCGACGAGCACACCGATTGCGCCCTATGTCTGCGAGCGGCGCGATCGCCTACCTTACCGCAGGCTATCAACAGGAGAGTCACCACATGAAAGCAGGAAAGACGCTGCAAGAACTGGCGGCCGAGATCCAGCGGCAGATGGACGCGAAGAAGGATTTCATCGCGCCCCTCGCGCAGATCGAGCTGGTCGCCACGGGGCCGGGCAAGACGGCCTTGTTGCTGGGGGCGAAGCCCAGCATGGCAACGGACGTGATCCCGCTCGACCGCCGGCAGGGCTATGACGTGGGCGCAGTTGCTCACGCCCAGCTCGCGGAGTCGGTCGGGATTCCGAAGCCGTATTACGATCGCTGCTTGGCCGAGGCCCCGGAGCTCTTGGCAGGCGATGTCAACCACTGGTTGCGGAAGATGGTGGAAGACGCCAAGGCGCCCCCGAAGAAGCTCGTGCGAACCCTCGACGGGAACGTGCGGGCGCTCTTGTCAGACCGTTACCGGCCGCTCGACAACTTTGCGCTCTGCGAAGCGGTGCTGCCGGTGATTGCCGAACAGGAGCTCTTCATCGCGTCGATGGAAATCACCGGGCGCCGGCTCTACATCAAGGCGTTCGATAAGAAGATCGAGCGCGAGATCAAGCTGAAGGGCACGGATGCCGCGCACACGTTCCTGACGGACGTGGTTTTCCCTTCGATCACCATCAGCAATTCCGAGGTGGGTTACGGGTCGCTGTCGATCGCGGCCGGGATCTACACCGGGGGCTGCACCAACTTCGCGAGCTTCAGCGATTCGCGGATGAGGAAGTATCACCTCGGCGGCAAGGCGCTCGATAGCGAGGAAATCTACGCGCTGTTGAGCGACGAGACCAAGGCGGTGAGCGATAAGGCGATCTGGTTGCAGACGCGCGACGTAGTGCGCTCGGCGTTCGAGATCGCCCGGTTCGAGGAGCGCGTCACCCGCGTGCAGGAAACCACTGAGCAGCGGATCGAGGGTGAGGTGCTGAAGGTGGTCGAGGTGGTCGGGCAGCAGTTCAGCTTCTCGAAAGAGGAGCTGGGCTCGGTCTTGAAGCACCTGATCGAGGGCGGTTCGCTTACCCGCTATGGCCTCTTCAACGCCATCACCCGCACGGCCGAGGATCTGCCCGACTACGACCGGGCGACCGAGTTCGAGCGGGCGGGCGGTGAGCTGATCGAGCTCCCCAGCAACCAGTGGGAGAGGCTGGCGAAGGCGGCTTAACCGCACAAGCCTTAATTCTGGTAGGATATAAGCCGGCCTTCGGGCCGGCTTTTTTTACATCAACAGGAGAAAACACATGCAGGAACCAAAGCTCGAACACATCACGCCGGCAAAGGCCGAGCAGTATCTCAACCGCAACAAGGCGAACCGAAAGCTGCGCGAGGGGGTCGCCGAGAAGTATGCCCACGACATGAAAACCGGGCATTGGACTGACTGCCCGGTGCCGATCTCGTTCTACGAGGACGGCGACATTGCGGACGGGCAGCACAGGCTATTTGCGATCGTGGAGTCGGACAAGACGATTCCCTTCCTCGTGCTGCGTGGCCTATCCCGGGAAGCAGGTTTAAACATCGACACCGGGTTGACCCGCACCATCGTCGACAACGCGCGGATCTCGGGACTCGATGAGGGGCTCTCGAATAACCTCGTGGCGCTGGCGCCGTTCTATCATTTCGGCAGCGCCCCAAAGTCACCGCTCTCGAACGCGGACAAGTTGATGCTCATCAACACTTATCGTGCGACGCTCGATTGGGCAATCGCCAACGGCCCGGTCGGCAAGGGGCTCCGCAACTCGCCGATCTTGGCAGCAATCTCCCGAGCCAAAGCGCACGGCGTCGACGAGGAGCGTCTGAAGGCGTTCGGAGTCGTGCTCTCGAAGGGCTTCGCCAACGGGCCTGAAGATTCGGCCGCGATCGCGCTCCGCAACTACATCATCGGCCGCGACCGCAGACTGGCCGCGACCGAGGGGCACGATCTCTTTTTGAAAACCATGAACGCAATTCACTACTTCGTGCGGCGCCGGCAGTTGAACGTCATCAAGACCGTCGGCGAAGAGATCTACCCGCTGAAGAAGGTGAAGAAATAGCAGCTCACCAACCACTCTTACAGAGGACATCATGACAATCAAGAAACGGGTTTACGAGAAAGTAATCGCGGATGGCGCGGCCTGCACCGCTGCGTTCGTTCACGCGCAGATCAACGACGTGACGGTGGGGCTCGAAACGGTGCGCTCCTCACTCTGGTCGCTCGTCGACGATGGCAAGCTCGTCGCCATGAAGTCGAAGGACGGGAAGCCCTGCTTCGGCGAGCAGGCGGCACTTTTCCCCGATGGGGTGGTGCCTTACGCGCGGCGTTCGCATATGAAGGGCGAGATCACCGAGGGCGTGGTGAGGATCGAGATCGAGATCGAGCCCGGGTTCCCGCGCGCAATCACGATCGAGCGCGCCCGGGAGATCTATGCCCAGCTCGGGAAGATCTTCAAGGTGGGGCCATGAACCGGGCGCTGATGAGCTACCCGAGCCCGGCCGCGGTCGAGGATGCCGACAAGGAGCAGCTCGGGCGCTGGTATCGCTTCCTGCCGTCTCCCGGGTCAGCCGCGCTGGCGGCCGGCAAGCACGGTGATGAGTTCGACTCGGCATGTCTCGCGCAATCGAAGACGGTGGCGCGCATCGTCGAGCGCTTCAACGAGCTCGGGGGTTGGACGCCCGAGATTTCCAAGTCAATAGGGTGGAAACCATGAGCAAGGAATTCTATCAATCGACCAACTTCCGGCCCGAGTCGCTCGCGCTGATCGAGACGATCAACGAGATCGTTGACGATTACGTGGAGCAGGGCTACCGTCTGACCGTGCGCCAGCTCTACTACCAGCTCGTCTCGAAGGCGATCGTGGAGAACACCGAGCGGAGCTACAAGAAGATCACCGGGCTGGTGAACGACGGAAAACTCGCCGGCTTGATTGATTGGGATGCGATCGAAGACCGCACCCGGGACTTCATCCGGCGCCAGCGGTGGGCGAGCGGCGCCGAGGTGCTGAAGGCGGCGGCGGACGGCTTCCACATGGATATGTGGGAGGGGCAGAAGCACCGCGTTTTCGTGATCGTCGAGAAAGAGGCTCTTGCCGGCGTGCTGGAGAGATCCTGTCGGCAGTTCGACGTGCCGCTGCTTGCGGCCCGGGGCTATCCCTCGGGCACGGTGCTGCGGGAGTTCGGGGAAGAAGACTTGATCCCATGTTGTGATGGGAAGCAGACGCCCATCATCCTGCACTTCGGGGATCATGACCCCTCGGGGATCGACATGAGCCGCGATCTATCGGAGCGGTGCCGGCTCTTCATGACGGGAGAACCCGGCGGCCTATTGCCGGGAAAGATGTTTCAACGGCTCGCGCTCAACATGGATCAGATCGAGGAGCAGAAGCCGCCGCCGAACCCGGCCAAGGTCACAGACTCCCGCTTTGACGGCTACCAAGCAAAGTTCGGGGAAGAGAGCTGGGAGCTCGATGCGTTGAAACCCCAATACCTCAACGAGCTCGTTTCGACCAACGTCACGAACTTCATCGACCAGAAGGTGTGGAAGGATCGGTTGGGCGAGATTGATTCGATCAAGAAGCGCATCAGGAAAGCGGCAAAAACTTTCGAGTAAAACTCAACAGGAGAAACCATGAGCAAAACCGCCGGCATCTACAAACACAAGGATCACACCATCACCTTCGACCCCGAGCGGGCATACTTCGTCGCGACGATCGGGGGAAAGGTCTCGACGAGCTCCTCGCTTGACGCGATGAAGAAGAAGATCGAGGCCGCGCTCTCGATCGACTTCAAGCAGTTCAAGGCGTTCGCTCCGAAGGAGGATAAGAATTCGTGGAGGAGTAGCAACACGCCGCTCGTCGCGGTCGTTGTCACCGGAATCGAGAAGCAAGCCGATCGGTGGAACACCCGATTCCGATTCAAGATTGAAGGGCATAACCATATGCCCGAGCACGTCTACGCGGACACGGGTGACGCGGTCAACGCTTACGATGCGCTGCGTAAGCACAACATCAGTTGGGAGCGCTTCAAGGATGAATACGAGAAGAAGAAACAATTCCTGAGCGCGGCGCTGCAAAAGCACGAGATCTGCGCCAAGGACTTCACCGGCAAGGGTTGACCGCCTCGGGGAGATCGGACACACTGAAGGTTCCCCGCAAGGGGTTTCCCTGTTGATGGCGCCACGCCATCTTGAGCCCGCCCGGCGAAAGCCCGGCGGGCTATTTTTTGGGAATTATATACATGATTCCATTTTGCCATTTCAGGCGGCAAGACGGTAGATAAACCGATGCTTCGATACCCGAGGAATCCGCTTGATTGTTGCGCCGTCCGGGACGTGCCCGCGTCGGCTGTAACGCTTGCCAGTCACCGCGTCGGCATAGTCGCATCGCGGCGTCTTGCGGCCTTCGTCCGTGCGCCCGTCGGCTATCCAGTTCGCTGCTTTGTAGATCGTGCCCGCGTGGCCGGCCGAAGGGTCAGCGTAGGAAACGAGAGCCTGCACCGCTTTGTGATGCTGTCGAATGTAGCGGACGGCGCGAGCAATGAGCCACGTTTCGGCATTCTGCGGCACGGAGTCGTCAAGCCAAAGGCGGGCAAGTTCCCACGTTGCGGCCCCGTACCGCTTGGACGTTTCGCGCGGCGGGAGCGCAAACACGATCACGCCAAGGTAACTATCCGCGCGCTTCATTGCCAGAATCAAGACGCACACGCCCGGCCATTTCCCGATGTAGTGCCGCCGGATCATGCCGTCCACGTCGCCGCGTTCTACGGCGACAACCTGACACGTTGCGCGCCAGGATTTATCGAAGGTGGGGCAATCAGGCTTCATTCTTCTGCAATTTCTTGCGTGCCCTATTTTTTTGGCAGGCGCTCGACCACCATCACGAGCCACAACGGCCGGTCTTCCCAGCAGTTGATCCCGCGCTCGATCGCGCGCCGCAGCTCGGCCTGCCGCGCCGAGGTGAGGCCACAGAAGCCGAAGTTTTCCAGTGTGTCCACCGCGATCTTGTCGCGCTCCTTCAGCTCAATCGCCATGTTTCACCTGCGGGAGCTTGAATTTGGCAATCAGCCCCTCGAAGTCAGGCCGGGTGAGCTTGACCGTGGAGCGCTTCAGCGCGAGCAGATCATCTACCACTTTCCGACCGTAGGTTTTCTCCATGAAGCGGTAGTATTCAATAAGGTTTCCCCCGCGCCATAGGTTGCATTGAACACACTGGAAATGACAGTTGAGCGGATCGTATCGGGTTGCTAGGTGCTGGCGTTTAATGAAGTGGCCGGCGTTCCCAGCCTTCCACGGTATCCGGAGCTGGCACGTCACGCACGCTGCAATCCCGCGATCGTCCGCGGTGCGGAGACGAATGAAGACCGAAAAAATCTTGTCGAGTTTGCGCCTGAGCGACGCAATTGTAGGCAGCCGCTTACGCTTGGAACGCGCCGATGCCGGTTTCATGTCTTTTCCTTTTCAGCCTTCCCTTCAACATGGCGTCCCGCATATTATCCCCTCTCGTTCCCACAAAAAGGTGCTCAGGGTTAACGCAGGCACGAACATCACATTGATGGCAAACTTCGAGCCCCGGCGCTATGGCGCCTTTCCAGATCTTCCATGCCGCGGCGTGGGCGCTGATTAGTTTTCCGTCACGCCAGTAGAAGACGCCGTAACCGTTACCGGCAGTATGTGATCGACGACGTGCGGGATGCCGGTTGCGATCGAGCGCCGCTTCGCCTCACGCATCAGATCGTGCAGTTGCCGCCGGTTCACCCACGGGGGAGTAGAGAGTGCGGCGGCGATAATGTAATCGCGCCGGGTATGCACCTCCAGCCAAGGCGGGAGATCCCCGGTGATCGCTTGCCGTCTCAGCACGGCGCCGATGTATTTCATTGGTCGCGCCGCTCCGCGTGATGCTCGCAATACTTCGAGCCCTTGCGGTGCTTGAAGTGGTAGCCGCCACACTCGCAGCCTTCAGGCTGCCCGCGGCGGTGCGGCAGCCGATCCTTGCAGAGGAAGAGCCTGCGAGCTCCGCACGAGTGGCACTTCGGGCCGCGCGGGTTATCGTATTGATAGATCCGCTTGGGCAGCGTGCGCCGCGCCCAGCAACCGCGGCAACGATGAGGAAGCCGGCGCCGCGGGTAACTCACGGCCAATCCGGGTAGACGAGCGCACCATCGCCCTGAGCGTCGAGAATTTCGTATGCGTTGACGCCGGGAATTGTTTCGAGGATCTGCTTGATCTGCTCGGGGAGCTGAACAACGAGGTAATGATCGGAGCGTTGGTGAAGGAAGCCGAGCTCGCGCTTCACAACCCGATTCGGGCCGAATACAAAGTCGTTTTCGTTTTTCCACACGCGGACGGTGAACGGCCCGACCCGCGCTCGCGTCATGGATTCGTAGACTCTGCTCATCGCGTCTTCACCACCGCTTGAATTGCTTCGAGGCAGAGCGCCCGGTGTCCGTCGGAGTTCTTGTGATAAGAGGTATAGATTCGGCGCTGGAGACCAACCGGAACCATTGACCAGTGAGGGAAACACATGAGGCGCGCATCGTCCACTTGAACACGGCAGCCGGGAACCGGGCATTTGTGCATAGAAGGCGATTGTCCATACATGACAGGAAACTGTCAAGCATGAGATCTCGACAATCAGGGGTTTTGACTCTTCTCCCGTGGTGAAGGCGCACCCAGCCCATCCGCCGGCCGGGCGTGCCTTCACGAACTTCCCTCGCGGAGCCAGTTCGACCCGACAGCCTTCCACCCGCGGGCGCTATCTTCGCCACCCGCCCCGGCTTCTCAGGGTCTCATCCCACAATGCCGGGCTGTCCGCTGCGCTTGTCGTTGCTTCCCCCGACACGCAGCCGGCGCCACTGATCGGCAAAAAAGCCCCTTGAGGCGAGCTCGCGTTGTTCGGCGTTGAGGGGATGAGTCCCAACCGCTCCTTTCGGAGCACGCAAGCCCGGGTCAAGGGGCTCTATTTATCACCGACCAGTGAAGTGGTGGCAGTATCAGGCCCTCGATACGTTCCTGTCAATAGCACGCTGAAGGCAGCGCTGCTCGTGAAAGCGGACGCGATTGATGCCGATGTCTCTGCCACAGCGGAAACAACGCCGGGTGCCAATCCGGCCGGCTGACCGATTGATAGAGCTCAGGGTGACGCTCGGCAGATCCTTGTGCAATTTCAGCATGTGAAACGAGCCTATTAGCGGGCTTTGGAGCGCGCCTTGTGTAGAACCCCGGCGATGCCCCGGGTCTTGCCGAGCTTGTTGATCCCGGCGCCGCCACGCACCGGCTCGACGGGCTTTCGGGCGAACTCTTCCTCGGGGTTGGCGATCGACAACATCGGCTTCAGCCCAAGCGCCTCGGCGAGCGCGAGCACCCAATCGGGCCGGGTGCTCGGATATTCCCCAGCCGAGAACGACCGCACCCAGCGCACGCTTACATTTGCCTTGGCGGCGAGCTTCGGAAAGGCGCGCCGGTTCTTGTGGAGCTCGCGCCGCACTGCGGTCGAGAATTGAGGCCAGTCATTGATGATGTGCTGTTCCATTTGACAGAATCCGGTTATCTCGTTTACAGTGCCGCCCATGCTACCAGAAACCCGGCCGATCTCGCAATTCTGGCTCATCCTGAAGAAGGCCCGGCGCGCCTACCTTCAGCTTTGCGCGAGAGACGTGGAGCGCGCGATCGCCGACATGGAACGTGCGATCCCGGCGTGCCAGCAAGAGCTATACTGGATTCGGCGGAAACTTTATCAACTCGACAAGGAGCTCCAATGAGCGACAAGGAAAAGAACATGGGCAATGTGCAAGGTGCCGGTGCCGCGCGGGGAGAGCCGCGGGCATTTGAAGGCGTCGCAGCACGCGAAAAAACATGGGACGAGTGTGGCATCGAGGAAAAGGTCGGGCGCCTGCGCGACGTGCTGCGCTACATTGAAACGATGGCGCAGCACACGCTCGACAACATGAAGCGGCTCGATTCTCAATTCGAGCAGCACGCGCATGACGGACAAGACCGGGTGATGGTTAAGCTCGGGCGTGAGCGCGCCGAGCCCCCGCTGGGATACCTTCGCGGCCGTGATTCCCGGCTCGACTGAGGAGACGCCATGACGGAAATAGTCGACAAGGAAACCGGCGAGATCGTTGCTGCCGAGCGCCACGATCTCACCATCACCGAGGTCAAGGCGAACCTCGCCCGGGTGCAGGCGCTCCTGAAGGACGTGATGATCGGGCCGTCGAAGGACAAGCCCGGCGTTCATTACGGCGTGATCCCGGGCACGAAGAAGCCGACCCTATTGCAGCCCGGCGCCGAGCTGATCTTGATGATGTTTCGGCTCGAAGCGTTTCCGATGGTTGATGATCTCTCGACCCCGGAGAAGGTTCACTACCGGGTAAAGGTGCAGATCAAACATCAGACGAGCGGCATCACGCTCGGTTGGGGGGTTGGCGAGTGCTCCTCGGACGAGGACAAATACCGCTGGCGTGAGAAAGTCTGCAAGCAGGAGTTCGACGCGACTGACCCATCAGCGCGGCGCGTGAAGTGGAAGCACGGCAAGAACAACTCCGCTTACTCGGTCGAGCAGGTTCGCACCAACCCGGCCGACATTGCGAACACCATCCTGAAGATGGCGCTGAAGCGCGCCCTGATCGGCGGCACCCGTGGCGTCACTGCGGCGTCAGATGTGTTCGATCAGGATGCCGAGGATCTCAGTCCCGAGGTGCGCCGCGAGATCTACGGTGAGGAAGGCGGCGGTGAGCCGGCCGGCGAGCGCAAGGAACCCGGGGAAATCAAGCAGCCGACCGGCACCGGCACAGAGGGTGGCGAGGTTGCGCAGGAATTCAGCGGCAAGCTCATCAATGATGGGCAGATGAAGGTGCTGCGGGCGCGCATGACGGCGGCCGGGCTCACTGATGCCGATGTGGCAAAGGAGTTCAAGGTTTCCGCGCTTGAAATGCTTCCCTTCGAGCTCATCAACAAGGCGATGGCGTTCGTCGCGAGCAAGATCAAGTGAACCCCGCTCTCGCTTTCGATGCGGCGGCGCATCGCTACACGCTGGCCGGCGTCGAAATCCCGAGCGTGACTCAAATAATCGGTTCGTGCGGGTTCTACGAGTTTCCATTCGTGTCGCCAGAGCAACTGGCGGCGAAGGCGCAGCTCGGGCAGGACGTTCACCTCGCCACCGCGCTCTACGATCACGGCACGCTCGATTTGACAACCTTATCCGAGGAGGTGCTCTATCACTTCGAGGGCTGGGTCAGGTTCCGCTCGGATCACCCCGAGCTTGAGATCCTCGACATCGAGAGCAAAATATTCCACCCGCAATTGGGTTATGCCGGGATGCTCGATCGGGTGCTCGGGAGCGATCGCCACGGGAACATCGTGAAGCGCATCATCGCCGACATCAAGATCGGAATGGAGCTCCCGGCAGCGAAGATGCAGACGGTAGCCTACGAGAAGGGCTACAACGCGATCCGTCAGCCGCTGGAGCACGCGACGCAACGGGTCTCTATCCACCTGCCCGGCAACGGCAAATACCACATCGTTCACCACAAGGGCGCGGACGACTTCCGCGCGTTCACCGCGTGCCTGCAACTTTTCAAATGGAGGAATGAAAATGTCTGAAGTAATCACCGCAGAAGTTGATGCGTTCGCCAAGAGCCAGCTCGCGATCGTCGACCGAGCGACATCAATCACGGTCTCGACCAAGGAGCAGGCCGACGCCGCGAACGACGTGCTCTTGCTGATGCGCGGTGCTGCCAAAGCGCTCGAAGAAAAGCGCGCCTACCTGAAGGCGCCGCACCTCGAAGCCGGGCGCCGGCTCGATTCCTTCTTCAACAGTCAGATCGACACGCTTACCGAGGCCACCAAGAGCATCAAGCTGAAGATCGCGGCCTATATCGAAGGCGAAGAGGCAAAGCGCCGGGAAGAGGAAGCGCTCCGACGCAAAGCGGCCGATGAGGAAGCGGCGAAGCTCCAGCGCGAAGCCCGCGCCCGGGAAGAGGAAGCCGCGAAAATCCGCGCCAAGGCCGAGCAGGAAGCCGCCAACGCGCGCAAGCTCGCCGAGGAAGCGGCGAAGCGCCGCGTCGAAGCCGAGGCCGAGGGCAACGCCAAGGCCGCGGCTCAGGCAGCCGGCGAGGCTGCCCGGCAGGCCGAACGGGCACGGAACGCCACCGAGCAGGGCGAGGCCAAGGCCACCGCGCTCGCCACCGAAGCGCAGACGAGGCGTGACGTTGCGGCAGCGCTCCCGGCGGCGGCGACTCCGCAGGAGAAGGTTGCGCCGAAGGGATTCTCCACCCGCTTCAACTACGATGCCAAGGTGACGAACTTCAAGGCATTGGTCGAGGCCGTTGCCGCCGGCCGCGAGTCGCTCGCGCTCCTTCAGGTGAACGAACAGGCGCTCCGCTCCCGGGCGAAATCCGAGAAGGATCTCTTCAGCGTCACCGGCTGCGAGCTTGTCAAGAACAAGGTATGAGCCGGCCGCGGCGCGTTGCCTGCGGCTATTGTCACCGGGACGCCGAGCTCGTCAATGGCTCGGTGGTCTACCCGCATCGGCCCGAGTTTGTCTCGAAACGCTTCTGGCGGTGCGCCCCGTGTAAGGCGCACGTCGGCTGCCATCCCGGCACCGTGAACCCGCTCGGGCGGCTCGCCAATGCCGAATTGCGGAAAGCAAAGCAGCGGGTTCACGAGCTGCTCGATCCGATTTGGAAGTCCGGTCGCATGAAGCGCACCGAAGCCTACGCAGCGCTTGCCGCCGGCATGGCGATCGCGCCACAGAATTGCCACATCGGAATGTTCGATCTCACCGCTTGCGAGACCGCGATCGCGGTGCTCAATTGCTTGAAACAGGAGGGATAGATGTATTACTTCTGCACGAAATGCGGCGGCACCTTTTCACCGGACAACAAGTGGTGCCCGAACTGCGACTCGATGATGGTCGAGCACACCGAGGAGCTGCGCCGGTTCAACGACTGGTTTGCCGACCGCGAGCGCCGCCGCCGGGTGATCGTCGACGGTATCCTGCTCGTCGTCGCGATCTTCGTAGCCGCGGTCGCGGCTTACACCTACTGGCGCCTGCCTTAGCTGGCAGCTCGGCCGGCGGCGGCGATCGCGTCGTCGCGCATCGTTCGCAGCGCCGCTGCAATCTCGTCCGGGCCCGCTCCCGCCTTCACCATCACCTCGACCTTCGCGAGGACAGCCTGACGCTCGATGCCAGCTTCGAGCGCGGTCAGGCCCATGTCGAGCACCTTCAGGAGAGCAGCTTCGTTCATGTTTTCACCTTTCTGGAGACGATTTGTTTATGCAGCGTAAGAATCGCCAGCGACAGCAACTCGGCCTGATTCTTGGCGGTGAGAATGTTGCCGCTGTCGAGGAGCAACTGCACGGAGTCAACCTGCTTCGCGAGCTCCGCGAGCCGCTTGATCTGCGGGAGCGCGTCCTCTTTCGCCAAGACGCCGCTTTGAATGTTCTGCGCGATCACGTTCGCGGCAGCCGTCAGGAGCACGTTCGCCTCATTGATGATCTTCTGCGTCTCCTGCGCGGCGACCGGAAGGCTTTGCTTGACCGGGATCTGCGCCGGCTGGAACAGCGAGCACGCCGGCAGCACGGCGAGCAGGGCGGCAACGATCAGGAAGTTTTTCATGAGGTTCCTTTCGAGGTGTAATAGCCGGCGAGCGCGCCGGTAACGATGGTGATATTAGCCTCCTGCCCGGAGAGATCAACCCCGTAGCGTGCTTTCACCAAGGCGATGGTGATCGAGGCGATTGCGCTGGCGACAAGGCTCACTGTCACCGAGGCATGATTGGTTGGGGTCAGCACACTGGATGCTGTCTTCGGCTCAGTCTTCATTTCGGAATTTCCTCTATTTTAGGGTCTTCCAAGTGCAGGTCAACCTCTTCCGAGTGGTTGAACTTCAACTTGAGGAGGTCAACCTTATGCCGTGCCTCCTCAAACGCGAAGCGGTAGGCGTCGCGCTGCTTATAAACCGCGGCGAGCTCGACGGTCTTCTTCTCAGACTGTTTCCAGAAATACCAAGCAATCCCGGCGAGAAAAAGTGTTGCCCCGCCCTTCTCGATAAGCGGGAGGATCAGCCCAAGGCCGGTGGCGACTTCCTGCATTTCGCTTCCCTTTTAATTTGCCAGAGTCTACCGATGGCTAGCAGCACCGCCAATTGCATCGGGAGCGAAGCCGCACGGAATAAATTCCGGTCGATAGAAACGTCGGGGGGAGCAAACATGCGGATCACGTCGATCGCGATATAGAGCGCGAGAGAACAGGTGAGCAGAGCGATCACGATGCGCTGCACGTTGTCGGGGGCGCCCTCCCACAAGTAGAAAAGACCGGCCAATCCGATCACGTGGAAGGCGAGCCAGAGCAGTTCCCACAGAGTAGCGTTCACGCTGGCCCCCTGCGGGCTAAAGCCGCAGCGACCGCCACATCGAAAGCGCGCTGCATTTCCTCGGCCTTCGCCCGTGCCGCCGCTGCCTCGGCAATTTTCGCGGCCTCCAGTTGGGCTAATTGCTCTGCGCGCTCGGTCTTGAACTTGGTGACTGCCTCGGGTGGAACGCGGCCCTGCATCGCCTTCAACAGCGGTCGATCGGAAATATCGCACTGTGCAAACTGCTGCTGATCCGCCGCAGTCGCTATGTGGAAGTTCACGAGATTCATTTGCACGTCAACGTCACCGCCGGGCTCTACTACTGTGCGGTGATAACGGAACTCAGGAGTGCCGTCGGGATTGAGCCCTCCGGTAAACTTCTTCATCCTCACCTCTAGGTGGCCCGAATCGGCACGGGTGATCTGGTCGATGTAAGTCTGCTTCATGGCGACTCCTTTATACCGGGTAGGTTCCAGAAATAATGACTTCGCACCCGCTGCCAAGGGAATCGACGCCGATCGATAGGCTGGCAGCGGCGGCCGTGGCAGAGTAGAGCGACAAGGTCGTGGAACTAAGCAGGGCGGTGCAAGCAACGAGGCTGTTCGCGGCCTGAAACCAGAAGACCGGAAACGCTGTTATGACTAAAGCCGAAAACGGGACTCCGCTGATGTCAATGGTGCTGCCAGTCCCGATTGTGTTGATCTGCATACGCAGGGTGATACTGACATCACGACCTTTTTTGGTGTATTTTCCACCCTGAAAATTGTAGGTAGCGCTGCCCCCAACGCTGCCTGTCCAATCCCCTTCCTCGTAGTCATCCAACGTGTTGGCGTTGGAGGACGGGTTCTGCGTGGCAGGGAATTTGATCTGGCCGGCGAGGGCAGAAATGGTGCCAGTAGCCCGATCGATTTCAAACCAGTTGGCGCTAACACCATCGGAAATAACAAATTTGTCACTGGCTGAACCGTCGTCATAAATATGCCACTTTTCTACGCCCCCCCTGCGAAGTCTAATTGAGGGTCTGGTGGTTCCAGTCCCATCAATTATAAGGTGCGGGTCTGCCCTGTTGATTACTAGATCTCCGGGGAGCGTCATTTGCTTCGACGCCCCATCGATCTGCAACAGATTGTGGTTGCCGATCCAGTCGACAGCGAATATTCCGGCGTTTTCGTATAGAGCGATGCTCTTGGCGCTGCCTTCTGTCCCGATAAGATTGACCTGCGGAACGGCCTTTGTGATTGTGATATTGAGATTGCTCGAAGCCTTGAGCGCCTCGCTGTCGAGCTCCTCGATCGCGCCCTGCACGTTTGAGGCGGCGATACCGCCGGCCGGCGTGAAACCAATGCCGGAAGCAACGAAGCCGGCGCTATTGAAGATGAGCGCCCACTTTCCGGCAGCGAGATCGGTGGCAAACACGCCCGACGTGTGTGCCACCACAGAGACATAGGTTCCGGTGCCTTGCGTCACGACATCGCGCGCCGGGTAGTTCGTGGCTGTCAACCAGCCGATCGGATCGTGAATGGTGAAGCCGCCAGATCCCAGCAGCGCCAACACGTCAGTTGAGAGCGTGTGGATCTTCACGATCCCGTCGAGGAGCTCCGTATCGTCACGCTGGATCGCGGTTATGCTGTTGATGAGCTGGACGATCGAGAGCGCGATCGCCGCCAGCTCCGCATCGACCGCGGGCGTGCGAACCGTCGAGCGGCTTGCTACTTGCGCCGTCTCTTCGTCCTCAAAATTGACCGCCGGAATGTATTCGGTGGGTGTCGTCATGGACGCGCTTCCTCGTTGTATGCCCTGAGAGCCCGGCTCATTATAGTCGCCTCTTCGCGCTGAAGTTCACGTTTCACGCGGGCGCGCTCCTCCCGCGGCATCTGGTCGACCGCTTTGAACTCGTCGCGAATTCCCTTCATTTCCTTCTGGAATTGGCGATCGGCTATTTCGCGCGCCATAGCGACGAGCGCCGGCTTCTCCTCTTCGAGTGCGTCGGCCTTGTCGTGCTCCCCCGCTTTGCGGTAGTCCTTCACCTGCTTCATCGTCTCCAGCGCCTCGTTACGGAGCCGGTAGAACTTTGCCGCCTTGTCGCGCTCATCGACTTCACCGTAGAATTTCCCGATGAAGGGGATCGCTTTATAGGGCATGTCTTCCGCCTCACGCTCGCCCGCAATGCGGCCGACGGCGTGATTGGTGAAGTCGAACATGCCGAGGACGAAGCGCCCCGAGCCTCCGGTCACGGTGCCGAAGATGTGCGTGAGCGTCGTCGGGCTCACATCGATCGCGCCACCGCGCACCTCGTCGCCCCCGGTCGCTTCCGACAACCAGCGCGAGAGATCCTTCGCGGTGTCAGATGTCGACCGGAAGAAGAGCTTGTAGTTTGGCGTCGCCGGCCCGAATGGAAGAGGTTCCGGGCGCAGCGGCCCGCCGAACCACGTCTTGTTCTCGCTATACTGCACCGCCGGGTCGAGGAGCGAGGGCGCGATCAGTTGCCCGGCGCTCGCCGCGTGCCCGAATGGCAGGAAGGAGTCGATCAGCGATTGCGCGAAATTCCACGCGAGCTCGATCGGTTTCCTCTTCTCGCCGATGAGATCCGAGCCGCTCGCCCCGAGCACCGCTTCGGTCAGGAGCCGGCCGGCGTTCGAGAACACGTTGAACCCGTAGGGCAGCGGGATCGTCACGTAATTGCCCTTCGAGCCGGGCACCATGAAGATCATGTTTTTCTGCTTCACGTTCTCGTCGAGGAGATCGTAAGGGTTGTTGCCGTCCTCATCGCGATCGCGATCTCCGATCATCCGGTTGATAATCTCCATCGCGGCGGCGAAAGCAACCATCCCGCCCACCATCGCCTGCGCCTTGTGGCTCGTCGCCACCGCTTGAATGAGCCGCGCCGAGCCCTGCACGCTCGCGTTGAAAAACATATACCACGCATTTGTCGCGGAGCTGCGATTGCCCTTGCGGTTGAAGTTGACCGTGGTATTTTTCGCGAGCGAGGCGGCAGCCCGCGGCGAAAGCCCGATCCGCAGGCCCTCGGCGAAGATCGAGAGCCGGGTTGCGTTCTCGATCGCGGAGTTGGTCTTGTCGATCGTGTCGATCATGAGCCCGCCCCACTTCAACGGGTTCAAGTTCCCGCGTTGCGAGGCTTTGATCTCGGAGACGAGCTGCTTCTGCCGGTCGATGAGATCGTCGAAGAGACTCATCCATCCGGTCTTGCCGCCTTCCTCCTCGAACTGCCGATAGAGAGCAGCCCATTGTCCGGTTCCATTCCTGAATTCGGCCGAGAGGATGCCAGAGAGCGCCCGCGGGATGTTCGCGATTATCACCGGGGCGTGACCATTGAGCGGGGTGGATTGCAGGTTGACCGCGGCCGTCTGCACGTCGCGCGCCACGTTGGTCGACCAGAACACCGGGTTCCAGCTCGTCGCCAAGTTCGCCATGAGGCGGGTCACTTTGCCGACGACCTTCGTAATCCCCGAGAGCTGCACCACGTCGAGGTTCTTGAGGGCGACGGCGAGCTTCATCGAGCGCTCGCGCTGCGGGTTGAACGAGAGCACGCGCTCGACCACCTTGCCGGTCGCCGCATCCTTCGACTTCACGATGTAAACGTCCTCGCGGTTGCGATAGAGCGGATCGACCGTCACCTGCACGAGCCCGGTCGTGGGATTGATCGAGCGCTTCATCGGCGGGTCGTCGACTTTCCAGAACCCGGGATGCGGGTTATCTTCCGCGAGCTTCACGAGGTGGCGGCCCACGTCCGCCTTCTCGGCGCGGACGATCGCGCGTTCGTGCTGCGCGATCACGGCCGCCACGATCGCGACCGCTTCCTTTTGAGATCCCATCGCGCGCTTCGACTCCGGGCCTTTGATCTGGAAACCGGAGCCGGTGCCGGCCTCCTCGATGTCGCGCATCAGCGGCACGTAGTGTTTATACGTGCGCTCCCATGCGTCGATCGTCGATTGATCTTCGAGTCCTTCGGCGACGAGGAGCCGGCGCGTCGCCTTCGTGATGTCGTCGATCCGGCGCGCGATGCCGGTCAACGCCTGACGCTGGGTGGTGCTGAAGCCCCCGAGGAGATCAGCCGCGTTCGCCCCACCCTGAGCGCCGGCAGCGGCAGCGGCGCGCGGATTGTCGTAGAGCCCGGAGAGGTTTGCCGGCCCCTGCGGGTTGATCTTCACCATCTGCGCGTTGCGCTCGGGCGCGTGCCGGGCCCACAGATAGTTGCCCACCTGCTCGATCGTGAGCCCCGAGTCCTTGATCGCCGCGAGGAGCGGCTCGACGACGTTCCGGGTGAAGCGCTGGATCAGCGCAGAGACGCGCCCGTGGTAGCGTTGCTCTGCGAGGTAAGTGTCGTTGCGCTCGTTCAGAACGCCGCCGAAGTCTCGAATCGCCTGCTGCGTCTTCTTCAGGTCAATCTTGTTGTCCTGCCACTCGCGGCGCAGGTTCTCTATCAAGCCCGGCTCGTTGATGTCCCAATAGGCGTTTGGAGCCGGGGCGCCGACGATGCTCTGAGACTTCTGGCTAAAGGCGCCCTTGTTGCCAATCGAGCTCTTGATCTGCGTCTTCTTGAACACACCGAACTGCGTCGGCTTAATGCCCTGTTCTGGTATGCCGATGATTATCACGCCGTCGTGTTTTTTCTCCTTCGCATCAGCAACTAAATCACCGACGATCTCGGTATCGTGCTCATCAACATCGTCAGTTCCATATAGATCGTCGACCGTCACCTCCTTCGGGTTGAGGATGCGAAGATACACGGGAAGCACGTTAGCGCCTTCTCCCACCGCGAACATGCTTGCCACTTTCTCGTTATCGGTGAAGAAATTGGCGCCTTCTAGGGTATCGGCTGCCCGCTGGAAATTAGAGAAAACCGCATCCGTCCCGTGATAGACGACGATCGGCCGGCCCCTTTTGTCTACTACCTTCGAGTCGCCAAACCAGCGCCAGAAGTTGACGATCGCCTCGTCACTCGGCGCGATCGGGCGCCCTTCCGAGTTCAGCCGGGAGCGGGCTTTGCCGTCGACGGTGATAGTGGCAGCACGTCGTTCTGCGCCTGATACGGCAGATCCTTGAATGGCACCTTCTTCAGATCCGCGAGCTCGGTCTCCCACTCTTCCACCGGGCGGCCCACGGATAGCGCCCCCTCCAACTGCGCGGCCAGCGCCGAGGGCGCCAGCATCTTCTGTGACACCATCCGCACCCGGCTGCCGGGAACCCGCGTCTTGAAGCGCGCGGAATAGTCGCTGATGAGCTTCGTCAATCGATCGGGGCTGCGGGATCTTGCCACCTTCTTTAGAGCCATAGGTTTTCTCCATCACCTTGAACCACTCGGGTAGATATTTTCGCACGGTCTCGGGCTTCTGAACGTAGAGCGCGCCCACCTGCGCCACCATTTCAGGGTAGGCGCGATCCATCGTCAACGTGCCAGCCGTCACCAGATCGAGCGGGTAGCGGAAGAAAGCCCTCAGTTCGGCCGGGCCATTATCGTAAGCATCAATAAACTCTCTCGACAGCGGGCCAACCGCGACGAGAACATAGCCGCCCTCGTTGTCATCAGCGTAAGATTGGTTCCGCGTGGCGGCACCCAGCGCCGGCTTGGTTCGGCTCTCTTGGGAGATATAGTTACCGGCACCGGGCAAGCGGTCGACGTGGTGCGTCAGCTCATGCGCCATCGTGTTCACGAGAGCGCGGCGGTAGTTGATTAGATCCGTGGAACGCGCAAGGAAGTCGTCAGAGAACCCGATCACGCCGAGATCTTGCCAATAGGCGCCACCGTAGCGAAATTTCGAGCTGGAGAAGACCACCCAGCCCTTCACCGATTGCGGGATCACAAGCGGCATCCCGTTGTTGGTGGCATCACTGATTGCATCGGCGATGCGCTGAGTTTCAATGGGGTCTGGCGTGCGGATGCCAAAAGTATCTATTGTTTGCTGATTGAGTCCGATAGCGTATAAGCCTCGATCCTCTGCGAGCCCGAGCTTTGTCCAATCGCCGCGCCCGTCGCGCCATCGTGTGATCGTCGGCGCATCACCATATACCAGAGAATCCTGCGGCGGCGGCATATTGGTATCGGTCGCGCCGGAAACGCCGGCATTGAGCGCCCGTTCGGCCGCGGCACGCAGCACCTTGGCGCCGATATTGGTGCCGGCTTCATCGAAATCCTCGGCATCGTAGGACTTCTTCAGTTCAGCGTGAAGCGCCTCGATGGTGACGGTCTTGATGAGGCGCTGCGTGAACTTCGCCCCCTTGGGGAACGAGTAAGACACACCGCGCACCGTGTTGCGCCCGACCGTTTTGTGCTCCGCCTGCTCGCCGCCGGTTAGCCCCTCATAGCGTCCGAAGGGTTCATTAACCGTCACTTCAAAAATGTGAACGCGGTCAGCCTTTGTGCTGATCGAGCTCTCGAAATCCTGACTACGGGCAAGGAAGTCAGCTACCGCGTTCGCATTTCCCGCGTTTCGGTTGTCGAGGATTGGTTTCATCCCCACGCGGTAGACAATGAACGGGGTGCCGGGCTTCGCCGCCGGGTCTCCGCTACGTTCGTCGCTCAGTCCTTCGAGCCCGCCGCCCGCAAAGGCGAACTCCGCTTCGCGTCCTCGTTGAGATTGCTCGATGCGAGCTTCGACAGACTTTGCGCGAGCGCCTTCAGCGCCGGACCGCTCGGGCGTAGCGGGTTCGCCGAGGACGCCGCGGGCGACGGTTTCGGTGATGCGACCTTCATCAGGAAAGAGCTCGCGAACATTATCGGGGCTGATCTCGTTGCCGAATATTTTCCGATAGCGCTCGATCGCCTCCTCAGTATGGTTCTGCACGTAATCGTTGGCGCGGCGCTCGACTTCCTTCTCGTGCGCGTTCAACGGCGCGGCCGAGGGTTCGATCACGATCGGCATCGGGCCGCCGTGAACCGGCTCCTGCGTCCTCGCCTTGTTGTATTCGGATCTTATGACGCCTTCATACCACTGAGCAGGCTTGCCCGGCGCCTCCTTCTTCAGGAGCGACACCGTGCGCTTGTAAAACTGCTCGAACGGCATTTCCCACGGGTATTGCCCTGTCGCCTTCTTGAAAGGCTCGTAGTAGTCGGGCGCGATCTGGCCGGCGGGTTCCTGCGTGCGCGGTGGTAGAAGGTCGCGGCTCATGATTGCGGCGTCGCCGCCGCTATCGAAGTGCTGGCGGAAACGCTTCGCCGCCGCGGGAGACATGATGTAACCGTGCTCGCGGTTGGAATAGCGTCCACGCGAAACCGCGTCAGCAATACGCCCGGCACGGGTTTTGAATCCATCTAGGCTCTTCACGCGCACGATCATCTGCCCCTTCGCGTAGCGCGCCTTGCTGATCGTGAACGTCCCGTTGCCACGCACGGAGTCGCCGCCTTCGCCTTCAACATCTTCTGGCAATACCTGCCCAACGGGCACCTGCACCACGGGGCTCGGAAATTTTTTCTCGGCGGCCCTTGCTGCTTCTTCGATTGTTTGGAAAGTTCCGAGTGCGTTGCCATCCGCATCCGTAGCGTCGTAGAGTATGCCTCTGCCCGGGATTTCCCGTTCTGTAATGGCGGCCTTTGCGGTGTCGAATCCGCCTTCCTCCGCATCAAGATAGGCAATCGGTTCTCCCGGCATTGCACCTCGATCACCTTCCCAGCGGCTCCCGGGCGGCCGAGTCGGCGCAGAGTGCTGTTGCTCAATGGGCGCCGGCTCAATGCCGAGCGCGCTCGTGCGCTGCGGGACTTGTGGCAACGGCGCGGCGGGCGGGGCTGGCGGTGGACGGCGCTGCTCGACCTGACGGCGCAGATCGGAGACGAGCGGCGTCGGCGGCACCGCTTCAGCGTCAGCGATCGTCTCTTCCATTGCGCGCCCGATCGCGCGCCCCGGCGCAACTTCTTCCTCGATGCGGCGCGCGAGCTCGGGCACGGCGCGAGCGGTGCGCGCCATGCCGGCCATCGCTGGCGCCTGAACTGCAAGCTGCGCGGCAGTCTGCTTGAGATCCGCGACAAGACGCTCGGGCGTGGCGTTGGGGTCGGCGAGTGCCTTGTCCACCACCCAATTCAACGTGGTCGAGATTCCTTCGCTCGTCGCTTCAGCACCCGTTGCTCGCGCAACGAAGCGCACCGCCTCGGCGAATTGCGTCGGAGATCCACGCAAGAGCTGGCCGATCGGGCGTTTGAGTATGACGCTCGTGAAGATCTTCTCGGGCTGCGCCTCAGTCTCGCCCTGAAGGATCGAGCCGACGAGCGCGAGCTTCGTGTCGAGACCTTCCTCCTTGTAGCGCTGATATTCCCGCGGCACCGTGATCGCGCGCATCGCAGCAAGGAGCGGCGTCGGGCTGCGGGTGGCGACCGTAGCGCCGATCGCGGGCGCCAACTCGGCTGCCTGCGTGACGCCTGCGAGCACGTTCCGCGGGTCAGTGACGGCCGCAGCCGCTTGCGAGAATCGGCTGGGCGTCACACTCGGCACCGGCACCGGCAATCGGTTGCCGATCGCCTCGATGTCCTGAGTCGCCCGCCGGGCGCCGGCAGCCGCCCGTTCGGAGAACGGTTCCATGCCCGGCACACCGAGCTCCCCGAGCACATCAGCCGCAGCCCGGTTGGTGCCCCCGGCAAGAAGCCTTGCCTCGGCTCCTAGGGAGGGTAGGAATTGTCCTACAACGCTGCTGGAGCCCGCCGGCTCGAAGGTAGGGCTCGTGGGGCCAACCACAGCGCCCGGGCCGCGCCTTGGGGCCTTGGCGGCAGCCGCTAGGGCGGTATCAGCGGCGGCGAGATCTTCCGGGGTCGCCGCGTCGGCCATCACCCCAAAGCGGGCTTGATTGCGTCCACGGCGCGCGATTGCGCCCAGCTCAGAGCCGGGCAGTTCCGAGACAAAAGACCGGATCGAGTCAATCAGGGATGTTTCACGTGAAACATCGGGTGTATTGACCCCGGGGGGGATAGAGGGCTCCCCGAGCGGCCGGAAACCCCGGCCCCCGAGCGGTGGCCCGGGGCGTTCGTCGATGATCTCCACATCACTGATCGGCCTGAAACCCATAGATCAGTCATAGTAGCCGACAACTCGCCCGCCCGCGTCTTTCACCTCGTAGCCCTGCCCGGCAACCCATTTCCCGAGTGTCGCCCCCTTCAGCCTCGGGTCGGTGCGCTGCTCGGTGCGGAAGTTCGAACGCGCACGTGATTGTTGTGTGCGGAGGTTCTCGGCTTCAGTTCCGGCGGCTCGCGCCGCTTGCGCCCGGGCATAGGCTTCGTCGCGCGCTTCCTGTCCCGGGGTGCGATTGGGCGCCGGCCTCGGCACCGGGTTCTGCACCACGTTCGCCCGGGTGTTCGAAAGCTCCCCGGCGGCATTACGCTGCCCGGTAAGTGCCCGGGTGGCGGATCTCACCGCGCCGGCAAGGAGCGAGCCCTCGCCAAGATCCCCGGTCTCCTGATTTAGCACCGTGCCTTGTGCATTGGTCGCAAACGGCTCGCGAGCGCGTAGCCCAGCCGCCTGTGCGAGCTGGTTGCCGCGCACCACTTCAGTCCCGGGCGCCGTGATCTCGTTGCGGAGCGCCTGCGTCAAGAGGTTCCCGCCGGCCTCGGTCAACTGGTCGGCGTTGGTGCGTCCGGTCGCCATGCGCGTTGCCATTACCGAACCGCGGGCTGCGCGGAAGGCGCGCTCCTGCTCTGGCGTTACCGCATCGGGACGTGCGACCGGGAGCTCGATCGGCGGCACCACGTTGCCGGCTTCATCGGCGCCCTCCCCGGCAAACTGCTCCGACAAGCCGCGGATGAACTTCGACAGATTGCTCGCGGTGTCACCACCGCGAACGCCGGACACGGTAGCCGCGTAATCTGTTTCTGCTGCCGGATCGGCACGCGCCTGTTCGCCGGCACGCATCTGCTCGATCTCAAGGCGCACCTTCTCGGCGAGCGAGTCTTCGCGGTTCGCCCGCGCGCCCGCGCGCTCGATCTGCATTTTCTCCAGCTCGTTCAAACCGCCGGCACCGCCGAAGCTCGCGGCGAAACTCCGCACGCCAGAGGCGAGCGAGGAGGGCTGTCTTGTCCTGAAGGTCGGCATGTTCTACCCCTACTCGTCGAAGCCGCGGCCCGTGGATCTGCGAGACCTGCCGTAGCCGTAAGCGTTGGCGGCCTGCATTGCAAGTTCGCCGCCGCGTCTGAGGCCCTGATTCCCCATCGCGCGGTCGATTGCATCCTGATACGCCTTCGAGACATAGTTCGCCCCGGTGTTGGTATTGTCAACGGCGCTGCCGGCGGTATTGAACGCGAAGGAATTTTTTAACGCGGCCTGAGCTGGAGCACCCATCGTCTTTAGTTGTGTGATTGCCCGGGAAAGCCGCTCATCGGTGCGCCCCTGTCCGGCTTGTCGAACGCGAGCATAGTCGGGAGACACCTTACCGCTGAAATCGGTCGGCCGCTCATATGCCTTTGTCGTTCCCACAGAAGTATTCAAGCTCTCGCCGAGCAGCGCCTCCTCATCGGCAAGCGCCTGCGCGCGGGCTGCCGGGTCGAGTGTCTTCGTGTAGTCCTCGATCGCGGCGCGGCCCTCCGCTGCTTTGCCGCTGCGGAATTGCGTCATGGCATCCGTCAGACGAGTCTGCTCCCTGATTCGCTGATCCTCGCTGCGATTTTTTGCGGTGGCGCCTGCTACCGCAACAATCAATGGAACCCACCAAGGCATAAGGCCCCCTAATTGATAATGCGCGGCTGCGTGTTGCGGCTCGATGGCGAGAGTCCGCCGCCGCGCGAGTTGCCGAAAATCGCCAGCGCTTGCGCGTTGCGATCTCCTGATATGCGGTTCGCATTGGCGAAGGCGCCGGAAGTGAAGAGATCCCCGAAGAGCTGCTCGCGGTTCGCGGCCTTCGCTTGTTCAAGGGAACTTTTCAAGCCGGCGGTGGCGCTCTGCACGCCCTCCTCGCCCGAGCCCGCGTTCACGAGATCGATCGCGCGGAGCTTCGTTTGCTCACGGGAGGAGCGCAGCGTATTGATCGCGCGCTGCACCGCTTCGTCGATGCGGGTGCCCCCGAGGCGATTCTGCTCTTCGAGGCTTGACCGCGAATCTGCAAAAGCCGAGCCTCCAATATTGCCGGTGCGGGCGGCGCCAAAGCGATTCTGTCTTTCCTGTTCCGCATAATTACGCTGGAGCTCGTCTCCGTAGTGCCCTCGCAGCGCGCCCGCAAGATCACCTTCCTCGGTGGCGAACTGCGCTTTTGCAGCCGGCACCGTAGTCGGTCGCGTCTCGAAGATCTGCTCGATGTCTGGCTTGTCAAATTCCCGGCCCTTGACCGGCGTGACGTTGGTGCCCACCTGCACCTGCTCCGTCTCCGGGCCTTCACCGAACATCATGGCGATCTTCTTGCGGAGCTCGGCGCGCCGCGCTTCCTCGGCAATCGCGAGATCCACTTGCCGCCCGCTTTGTTCGCGCGCCGCGCGCTCCGCATCCGACTCAGTGAAGAGGTTCGCGGGGTCGGCCACCTTCCTCAACCAGTTGGGCATGTCACACCACCTTTGAAAACATCAGCATTGTATCGCCGTTTGACAGATAACCCGGCAGATCGCCTCGATACTCGAAGCCGAGCCACTCGATGAACTTCACCGATTCCTTCCTGCCTTTCCTGATTCCGGTTTGCAGCACGCGGAATTTTCCAGACTTCAGCACCGCATCGTAGGCCCGCAACATGCTCTTGAGATAGGGCTTCCACCGATCAGTGGCAACCATCCATATGCTTGCGGCTGCGGCGTCTTCCGCCTCGATGAAGCCGAAGCACGCGACCGGCATCCCGGCCGATGTCACCGCGGCGAAGTGGAGCCCGGGCTCCAGCGCCCGCCGGCACGCCCAGCGCTCGGGATCGGTGTCCGACATCAGGCTGAACTCCTCGCGGTCGGAGCTTCGCATGTTGAGCGTCACACTCATCAGGTGCCACGGTCTCATGGTGACGATCATATCGGCCCCAGCTTCTCGAAGTAGCATTGCAGCAGATCGAGCTGGAAATCCTCATCGAGCTGGTGGCGCACGACCGGCGCAATGGCGACGGCTGAGATCTCCATAGGAGCCAATGCGTCGGGGCGGGTATCGCTCGACAACGGCACGAAGGCCGTCATCAGGTTCGTATTGCGCGGGTCATATCGGAACGCGATCGAGGACGTGCCGATCACCGCGGTATCGAGCCCGATGAACATTTTCAGGTGCCCGGGCAGCTTCCCATCCTGAAAAAACATTTCAACTTCGCAGAGCGGGATCTCGCCATCGTCGTTGAATATCGTCTGGTCGAAGCGATAGACATCGTTGCCAGAGCGTCCATACACTTCGTTGTCGAGCACCGTGACATCGCTGAACTCAACCGGGAAATCGTAGACCGACCACGCCGTGATCTTGTTGCTCTTCGAGTAAGTAATCACGTAGACGCGAGAGCCGTTGACTATCCACAACTGCCCGAGGCGCGGGAAATAGATCGAGTGTGGCTCATCGCCGTCGGCGATTTCGCTCCGCAGCTTGTCGATCGGGCTGCCAATGTCGTTTTCCTGAATGTCATCGGACAGCACCGAGAGCGTGACCGAACGAAAACCCATCTTCGACAGAAACACGAGATCATTTGCGAAGGCGCGCGGTGTGTCGTAATGCAGGGTTCCGATATTTTCCGCGTTGGACACGAGCTCGTTGAGGGCAGGATCGGGGTCTACTTTCCAGAGCTGGGTCGAGTCGGCATAGAAAATTCCGAGCTTGCCGCGATAATCGCCGAGCGCAGTAACAGTGTCGCTGCCGGCGGCGTTGATGCCGGACGGGATAAAGCCGGCATCGTCCGCCGTTTCCCAATCTTTAGGGGCCGCGGTCGCGCAGAACCTCACATCAGAGCCACTCGCGGCATAGATTTTTTGCCCGATCTTCTTCACCTGTTTCGAGTGCGGGCAATTACCGTTGTTCGCTACATAGGTCTGACACCTCCACGAGATCTGGTTCGCGCCCGGGTTGTCGATTGTGTTGTCACCAACGATGAGCCCCCATGCCGGATCACTCGCTCCCGAGGTGCCGGTGCCGCTCAAGCCGTTGACCTGATAACGGAAGCCGTTGGGAACCCGCGGCCTCACAAAAACACCAAACGCATAAGCGGTGCTGGGTTCCCACGCATCGGTGGCGTCGTCCAGATAGTGATGGGAAGCCGGCTGAACCGCGCTGGCATAGCCAGCTGAGACGTAGAGAAACCCGTTGAAATTCTCGGCGTAGTGGATCTTGATTGGCGCCTCAGAAGTGATGTGGTTCGGCACCCGGTTTGATCTGAAAAGCGGATTGGAGTGGATGATCTGCGCGCCTTCACCGTAAAAGGTGTTGAGCTTTCCACCAGCCGCCTTCAACCCGACGGTGCCGGCCTCCAGTGTCGTGACGATTATTATGCAGGGGCGCTTCTTGATTGCCTTGCCGGTGGTGATGTAGCAATTCTTGAGGAGGAAGAGGACATTCGCCGCCGACATCGATACCGAGCGCCGAAGATCAAGCCCTCCCGCCCAATCGTCGAAAACAATGGACGGCATAGGTCACTTGACGAAGAAAGTCGCGTCGCCCGCGCCACCGAAAGTCACGTGCAGCCCGTTCTCGAATTCGCACGGGAATGGATGGAACCCGGCGGCGGGAGTAATGGCGCCGTTCAACACCGTGCCGCCGGCACCTCCATCACGGAAGATGAGCGTCAGCGCGGTGGTCGAGTTGACATAGAAACCGATCATGTGCCCGGCTGCCGGCGGGGCAGGGCTTGCAGTCGCCGCAACGATGTCGCCTGTCGCGGTGCGGTTTACCGGCCTTCCTGCTTCTCTAACGTCCATGATTCACCTCTTCATATAACAACAGGTTTCGGGAGCGCGGCTTCCTCGACGTAATCGTTGGGGCTGAAGACATCGCGCCCCCAGCTCTTCGACTTCAACCGGGTAAGCAGAGCATCGCGCTCGCCAACGTAGAGCTCGGCATCGGGGTGCCGGTAGTGCGCCTTCGCGTTGCCGAGAGCGATCGTGAACACGAGACCACCGTCGATGCTCGTGACATCGCCATCCTGCTCAAAGCGCTCAAGGAGCTTGATGAAGAAAATACGCGCGGTGTAGATCTTGTCCGCTTTCGGCCACAGTTCGATCTGCTCGTAGGGCTCCCAGCGCGCCGGCCGGGAGGTGTTGGCTTGGGTGGTGTAGAGCTGCGGCCTGATGCCTTTCGGCAGCGGCGGGCTCCACACCGTTCCGTCGAGGATGGAGATTGCCTTGATGCGCTCGGGGTTCGCGGTCGCGGGATAGTCGACGAGGTATTGATTCACCCCGACCGATTTATCCTCGTATTTCCGCAGCCGCACCCAATCATGGGTCTCATAGAGGATCTCCTGCCCGCGCTTGAGAAACGAGTTGAGATTCTCCTGAATCACGCCCGCGGACGGCCCGGCGGAAGAGTATCCGAGCCGGGTTCGGAGCTCCGCGCGGAGTGATTCAAGAGTCTCGTAGGCCATTACGCGGTGGCGGTTTCAAGGAGATCGCGCAGGGTTTCGAGGCTCGCGCCCTTCGGGTAGTCGACCTTCTCCTTTTTCAGGCGCGCTTGCAGCTCGGCCTTCGTCATTTCAGCGATCGGCTTCTCTTCGTCCTCGGGGGCTGGTTGCTCCTCCCGGGCCGCACGGGTTTCCTCGATGTCGCCCTTGGGCGGCTTCGAGCCGAGGAAAGGTTTCACCGCGAGCCTGAACTGCGCCGGGGTGCCGTAGACCACCTTTACCACCGGCTGATTCACCTCGGGGTGCATCCCGTATTTTTCCGCGAGCCGGTGGTATTCGGTATCGAGATCGAGTTTCGGGTCGTCCTCGGCATCGACCCGGCACATCGCGCGGAGCTGCTCTTCGAGCGACAGCGCCTTGTCCGCAACCTGCTGGCGCTCGGTCTTCAGCTTCACCGGCTTCACCGATACCGAGCCCTTGAGCGAACTCATTTCCTCGATAGACACCTCGCTTGCATTGGCTCCGGTATGCACTTCCTCCATCAACGCCAGTTCCCACGGGAAGACGCACACCGCGGTTGCATCCGTCATGCCGCGGCGGATTGTTGCCATGATCCGATAGCTCATCGTGTTTCCTTTTGCGCGTTGGCGCGTTCGTTACTTCTTGCCCTTGCGGGCGCTCTTCCCTTTTTTCGATGCCTTTCCCTTCTTCTCCACGGGAGTAGCGACGATAGCGCTGCCGTCCACGTTCACGACGTTATCCGCGCCATGAACGCCCTTCAGCTCGGCGATCTTCGCGGCGGCTGCGGCACCTTCACCGCAGTCGACAGGTGTGGAAGTGGCTGAATTTATCCTAACGAGGACGTGCATGTTCGGCTCCTTTGCGGTTGGTAAGGCGACGAAGAAAAAGGCCCCGCGAGCGGGTGCTCAGGGGGCCTTCTTGAACCTCGCCTCGATCAGGCGATCGCGAGAACCGCGTTCGCGTTGGAGCGGTTCATCGTGACGCCGCCACGCCACGTCAGGCCCCAATACCATTCGTATTTGTCATACGCACGCGGGGGCTTGCGTGTGACCATATCCTGTCCCGAGATCGGGCGCAGTTTGATGTGGTTGAGGTTGTCGATGTAGAGCCGCTTTTTCCAGCTCGTGCCCGGCGCGTAGAGATCTTGCAGGTCGTCGAACTCCGGGTTCCACACGATCGGAACCCCGTGGAAGGAAAGCATTTCGGTGCCCGCCTTGACATCCTTAAAGATGCCGACGCCTTCGTAGTCGACCCGCCCGTAGCTCTTCACCATGAAGTTACGGAAACCGTCGATGAAATCCGAGCCCGCTTCCATGTAGTTCGGACGCCCGCCGTTGCGAACGCACGCGCGCCACGCGACTTCCATGAAGTCGAGCACGTTGCCGGTGGTGGTGGTGACGGTGAGGCCGGTGATGGCGTAATTGCGCCAGTAGGCATTGGCCGCTACCGCGCGGTCTATGCCGCCCACGGTGCCCGTGGTCGGGGTAAGTGAAATCAGGGCGTCGACCCCGGTGATTGCATCCGCCGACTGCGAGCCGTCCAAGTGCTGCGCGTGGGAGAATTTCTCTTGGAAGCCCAGCCGCAGGATCTCGGTCTGCTCTTTCAGCAGATTGGTGAGTTGAATCACCTCGGCGCCGCTGGCGGTGCCGCCGGGGCCGCTGTCATCGACAGAGATCCCGTTCTGGATCATGCGATCCTCGTCGAGCGCAAAGCCGTCGTGCGCGGAGCGCCACGCATAATTGGCCTGCTCGATCGACTGCCGGCGGTTGTAAGTGACCACCTGCGAGCCGTTGAACCACTGGAAATTGGATTGATACCGGAAGCGGAGTTGCTCGACGATGTATTGCTTTGCTCCGGGTGCCGAGCTCTTGCGGCCGTTCAGCGCCTTGTAGAAGGGGCGCTCGACGGCGATCTGGTCGACGGGGTTATTTTTCAGGTAAAAATCGAGCCCGATTTTTCCCGCGTCGGAAATCTCTTGGGTGGTGAAGGGCATGGTGTCGCCTCGCGAAAACGTGCATCAGTGCTGGACGAAGCACGATTACAGTCCTCGCGGTGGCGAACCCGCCTACTGCCTGCCGCTGGCGAAGCGGCGCTACTGCCGAAGGTCTGCGTTCTCTAGCTGGAGCCCCTGAGCGATGGCCTGCTCCATAGTGCCGGGCTCCTTGGCACCGCCTTTAGCCCCGTTCGGGCGAAGCGGCCGAGACTCGTTGCTCACGGTTGCCGGCGCTTTCACGCTCTCGATCGTCTCGTAGATCCGTTGAAACGTCGGCAACCACAAGCGGGGCGGATAGTCCTTGAGGATCTCGTCCATCAGGGACGGCTTATCGCCCCGCTTTGCCATGATTTTAGCTTCTTTCGCCTTATAGTCAATATCGGTCTTGGCGATGGCATTGCTCCACTTCTCGATCGCGGTCAACGCCTCCTCGCGCACCTGCTGCTGTTGCTGCGCGTTTTGCTGCTGTTGACCGCGCTGCTGATCCTGCTGCTGCCGGGCCGCCTCGCGCCTGCGCGTCTGAGCGATTTCGAGCGCATCGGCGCGATTGAGGTTCATGTCCTCGACCCGCTTGGAAAGGTCGGGGAACTCCTTGAGGAGATCCACACCATCGGCTTCGCGCCCGAGCTGCGTCAGGAGCATTGCGCGCTGCGTGTCAACGATCTTCAGCGCATCCTCGAAACGGCCGTCCTTGACCGCGAGGTTGTATTCGAGAAGCGGCTGAAGATCGCGCCCGCCCTCGACCTTGTGCGATTCAAGCACGTCCATGATCGTATCACGCGCTTCGATAACGGCCTTGTTCTCGGTCGTCAACTTCTCGACCGTCGCCTCCAGCCGCTTGCCTATCACGTGCAGCTCGTGGAATCGCTGCTGCGCTTCCTTGCCGAGCGCCTTCTTCATTTCCGGGGTCAACTGAAGGTCATCGACCTTCTTGCCCTTCAGCGCGGCGTCTTCCTTGTCCTTCGCCGCTTTCGCATCGGCGGCCGTTTTCGCTTCCGCCGCGGCTTTTGCTTCTGCGTCCACGGCACTCTTGGCAGCCGCGGCGGCTTTGGGATCGGGCGCCCCCGGCTTCTCCCCAGCGGCGGGCGCGGCAGTCTTCTTCTCCCCGGCCGGCGTCTCGGCCTTCTCCTTCAGCCCTTTCCCGATCGCCTCTGCCATGCCGGCGTCGAGCTCGGCCGGGGTCAACTCCTTGGTTTTTTCCCCGGCTTCAGCAAGATCCGCCTGATCCTGAGCTGCGCCCTGATCTGCCTCGTCGCCGGCCTTTGTGGCGTCTTCTGAGGACTCGACGGCCTTACCCCCACCTGAGCCCCCAGACGCGGCCTTGCCGTCGTCCTCGGGGGCCATATACGGGTAGAGCAGGGCGCGCATCAGTGCAGACATGAAGGGGATCTCCTATGAAAGTAGCAGCATTATGGCCGCATTGTTGCGGGCGATCAATCGCCGTTTTGCGACGAGCGCCTCGATCGCGGCTTGGCGCCTATCCTCGGCCGCCAGCTCGCGCGAGATCTCACCCGGTAGCGCGGCGGTGCGAAGGTAGGCGAACGCCTCGGGGAGATCAGGCTCACCGGGCCCGGGAGCCGGTTCCGCTGCCGGCGGCAGGATAATCTGCTGCTCATCCCGCCTCGGGGGCTGCGGGCGGCGGACGTAGCGGGCTCCGTCGTTGACCTCTGTCGTGCCGACGAAGCCGACACCATTCGCCACGTCGCCCTGCTCGATCACGGCACCGATGCCGGTGACGACCGCATCAGCGACCGTGCCGCTGCCCGCGGCGACATCGGGCTGCTCAACTACCGCGCCCGTGCCGCTTGCGCCCAGCAACCCTGTCCCGGCCGCGGTATCGTGCTGCTCGGTAACGGCACCCGAGCCGGTTACGGTAACGGTGCCGGCTCCAGTGGCGTCGTCCGGCTGTTCAGTGACGGCGCCCGTGCCGGTGATCTCGCCACCCGTGACCGTGCCCGTGCCGGTGGCGTCGTCCGGCTGCTCGGTAACGGCACCGGCACCCGTGACCGTGATGGTGCCCGTGCCGGCGGCGGTGTCGTCCTGCTCGGTGACGGCGCCAACAGCGACGTGCTGCACCGTGCCCGTGCCGGCGGCAGTATCGTGCTGTTCAGTGACCGCTGCCGCGCCGGCAACCGTGATGGTGCCCGAGCCCGCGGCGACATCATGCTGCTCGACCACCGCGCCCGAGCCGGTGATCGTAATGACACCCGTGCCGGCGGCAACGTCATGCTGCTCGGTAACGGAGCCGGTGCCGGTGATGCTCCCGGCGCCCGCTGGCGGATCGAGGAAGCGGTCAAACCACTTCTGAATAATCAGCCAGCTACTCATGCCGGCACCAGCAGGCCACTACGGGAGCGCCTCCAGTTCAACGCGCTGCGCCACCAGTTGCGAATGTCCACCTCGTTGAACTGGCGCTCGTCCTCATCATCGTCCTCTGGGCGGCGAGCGCTAGCGCGTGTTGTCGGGGCGTTTACTCCCGGCCCTTCTTGCAAATCCCCGCCCTCCCAAGAAGCAAGGCCATTGCCCAAGGTTGTCGTGGAGGAGTGTGTCACGCCCGCTGATCCAGCGGAATGGGCACTGTGGGTGCCACTGATGAACGGAGCGGCACCATTTTTTCTGGCGCTGTAAGACGTTCCATTGAAGCGCAGCTCTAGCGAGTCTCCTGCGGTAAATGTCGTTCCTGCGCCTGACGTAATAGATGTAAAAGTGCCGCCAGTGAATTCTCCAAATGCGAAGCCGGAAGCGTTTCCGACTACGCGGTAGAAATCTCTGGTTGTCCCGACAGTGTGATCGCGCACCGTTGGCCCGTAACCTGCTCCAACCCCGTCCGCACTTGTGGGCCCGAATATGACTGTGGAATACTGGTCATTAGGCCATGAAATTGCTGTATATCTGGCGCCTGCATCCGAGTTTGTCCGACTGGAAACCACCTGATCCGACGAGCGATCCATAGTATCGCCGTCGTTGTCGCTCTGCGCCCAGTTCCCCCCGAGCGCTCCGGTTCCGGTAAAGGGGTCGGAAGCCAGAATAGTCATTATTCTACCTTCAGCAGCTTCAACTCCTCCACGCTCTGCGCGGCTTCGATGCGCGGGTCAGCCGGGGCGTCAGCCCACTTGTCAGCCTCGGCATCGAGCTCGGCGATGCGAGCGGTGTTGTTCCTGCGAACCGCTGCGGCCCGCAGGCTGTCTAGAACCTTGAACTTCGCGACGCGCAGCTTGCGAACCTGTTGCCGGAAAAGCTCGCGCGCCTGAACCATGTCGTGCGAGATCTTCTGCCCGTCGTCGATCCACGCATTTTTATAGTCCGCGTCAGGAAAGTCTTCCGGTTGCACGACGCGCCACGAGACGATGGGCCCCGTCTCGATGAAAGTCGCATCCTCCCCGAGCTCACCGCCGATGTTGACGTGTGTCGGGAACTGCTGCGCCCGCACGAGGCGGCCGATGTTCGAGAGATTTTCCACGAATACCCACTCGTTGCCTTCCTGCCGGTAGCCGTTCGCAAACGCCGCTTCAGGCGTCAGACGCCTCAATGCGAGCCGCGCCATGATCTGCACGCGGCTCACCTGCGCGCTGGTATGCACGACCGCGACGGTTATTACTTGCGTGCTCATGCGTGATCTCCGAGGCAATTGAAATGCCACGCGGCCGGATCGGTCGCACCGCCCACGTCTATTTCACACGCTTGAATGATGAACGAGCCGACCGCTTGTGTGCCGTTGCGAATGAATATCAGCAATGAGACCGTGGTCGCGGAGAGCGTATTGGTGTTGACTTCGAAGCTCACGTTAATCGTATATTGAGTCGTCGAAAAATCGGTCGCGATCGTAACCGTGACCTGATCGGTCGCGGTATCCGTGATCGAGGTGACATTGTAGCTTTCCTGAAGCGTCGGCGTGCCGCCCGCCACCGTGATCTTGCCGCGCACCTTCGGGTGCCCCGGATGAAAATGCTGCCGGCCCGGGGTCACATACTTATCGAGCGCTGCCGCGCCTTCCATTTCCGCCTGCGAAGCCGCGTTGCCAACGCTGGGATACTCGGCGCCGTTGGAATCGTAGTGAACCCAGCGGCCGTTGGCGATCATCAGCAGCGACTCGCCCGCGAGGAGCGACACCTGCGAACCGGCGAGTTTCGAGGTGTTCGAGCCGTCGGTGTAATCACAATAGATGACCGTCTCCTGCGTGGCGTGGTTGTTGAAGAGACTTATTCCAATGACCTTTAGAATGTCATTGGCGACGCCGGTCAGAAGCGTCGTATTGCCGGTGCCGGTGATGCTCGCGAAAACTACCGAGTCGAAGTCAGTGACCGCGGGCGGCGCGCCATCGTCCGCAGACCCATAGGCGATATGTGCTTCGATGTCCGAAGCGGTCGCGACGTTGACGCGGAGGAGATCCGCGGCAGCATTGAGAAACATTACGGGTTGCCTTCGGTGATCGTGTAAGCCGAGCAAGCGACTTGCTGCCCGGTAGAGATCGAAGTCGAGTTGAGGTTGAGATCCGAGCCCGAGGTGCCGGTCGAACCGTCAAACACGCAGGTTCCGGTCGAGTCGACGAGACGGTGCCACGTCGCGGTGCCGGTCGCGTTCGCCGAGGCGTCCGAGGTGATCGCCCCGAAGGTAAGCACTTGCGAGGCAACCGATCCTGCCGGGTCGGAACACGTCAACTCCGCGAGGAGCGTCGTTGCGGTGCCGCAGGTGGCCGGGCGCGAGCCGTCATAGATCCGCATGAGTGCTGCGCCCGCGCCGGCATCGAGCGCGGTCTCGACTTGGGTCAGGCGGCTATTCCTGAGCGTCGCTTGATAGCCGATGAGGAAGAGCCAGAATTCCCACAAAATCCCGCCGATCATCCCGATCGGGCCCATCGCGAGCGCGTGCCCGCGCTGCCCATCACGGCCGCTGCGGCGGTATTCCTTCATGCGCTTCAATACCCATTTCTGCGCTTCGGTATCCGCAGCGTCTCGCGTATCCTCGGTGTCGACTCCCTCCTCGATCACGAAGAGAGGCTTCGGGTTCGCCTCGTAGATCTTCGCGCACGCGAGCCGGTGCTGATCCTGCATGAGCTTCACCGTTGCCTGCTCCTCTGCACTGAGCCGCACGTATTCCGCCTGCCGGATCTTCGGTGCCTCGGGGTAGACTGGCACCGGAACCTCGGGGCGATCCTTCGTGACCTTGCCCTTCCACGCCCATCCGACCGGCGTCTCGGTGGAAATGATCTGCGCTTTCCATGCGTAGCCTTCGGCATCGTTGCCGAGCACGGAAATCTGCCAGTGCGCGGTGTAGAGATCGCGCGGGTAGTCCTTGACGTTAATCAAGGCAACTTTGCGGGGCTGTTTCATGTTGGCGTCCTCGTAACTTTCGTGATCTTACCCTCTTCGTCATAGGTCGGCACGGCATCCGCGGCGAGCTTGGCGAGCACCTTTGTCATGTCCTTCAGCACGCTGGTCTGCTCGATAAGCGCATCACCCTGCTTCTGGAGGATCTGCGCCATTTCGTTGTATTCGGCGTCGCCCGCAACCTCGCCACCCTCTGTGCCCCCTTCTGAACCGCCCTCGGTGCCCCCTTCGCCGGCCGGCTTCTTCACCTTGGCCGCCTTCAACTTGCCGTCGGCCGAGATCTGCGCGATCGCCTTCTGGTTCGCGAGCGTCGCGGTGCTCATGCGCTCCTCGGCGGCGAGTTTATCCTTGTTCATCGTCTCTGCGCTGGCGGCGGCGATCCGCGCCTTCTCGACATCGGCCGCGTATTTCGCTTCTGCGTCAGCCTGCGCGGTGGCGGCCTTGGCGCTGGATTCGGCCGCTTTCGCGCCCTCCTGCGCTTGAGTGATCGCTGCCGTGGCTTCTACGCTCGCCGCTTTTTCTAGATCGTTTTGCTTTGCCATCGCGAGCGATTGCTCGGTCTGGAGGAGCTTCTCCTTGCACGCCGTCAACTCATCGGTCAACGCCTGCATCTGCTCCTGCATCTGCTCGGCGTTGGCGATCGCGTTTTGCTGAGCGATCGGGTTGCCCTGATCGTCCAACTCCGGGCGCGGTATGAAGCGATCGATGTCGAGGCGCTCGTCGTAACGCTTCAGCGTCTCCTTCAGGAGCTCGATCAACGAGTCCGCCATGTCGAACTGCCCGGCCGTGCGCAGTTCCGCCACCTGTTGGACAGTCTCCTTGAGGATCGGCATGATGGTTGCCCACGACTCGCGCTCTTTTTCGAGGTTGGGTTTTCCGGTAGAGCCGGCGCGCACCGCGACTCCGATCTTGTGAAAGATCGTCTGCACGTCCATTTCCGGCCACACCGCCTCGGGGCCGGCAATCTGCATCACCTCGTCCTTGGTGAAGCGCTGGAGCATGATCTCCAGCGAGTCGTTCGCCATTTCCGAGATCAGATCCTCGTTCGAGTCCTGCCGCTCGGCCACCCTGAGCTGGAGCGATTGACGCATGATCTCGGCTTCGGTCGCGGTCTTCGCCTCGATCAAGTTCGCCCGGGATGCGTCAGACAACCCAACCAGCATGTCCATGTCGTTGCGGATGATCGTGACATCGTAGGCCGCCGGGTCGATCTCGACCCCGGGCATCTGGAGAATGTCCTCTTTCAGCGGCACCTGCGGGTTGCCCTCGACGCCGATCCACTGGCGCGCGGTGCGGTTCGATAGTTTTGTGATGTCTTCCTCGGTAAGGTTGCCGCCTTTCCTGAAGACCCATACCGGGATCGCTTCCTTCCTCGCCTCGGCGAAGAGTGTGCGCGTCGTGTTGTATTCCTCTTCGAGCTTCTTCAGGAGCTCGATGTCAGACAGTGGGCGCCAGCGCCCCTCTACCAAGTTGAAGCCGAGCGCATAAAACGGGAACCAGCGCTCGGGTTGCTTCGGCGGCGAGAATGGTGGCCGGGAATAGCCCGAGCCGCCCTCGCAAACGGTGAACACCGAGTTGCATGTGTGATCCCACACCTCCCAAACGCGCCGGAAGATGTGCTTCTTGTCCGCGTCGCCGAAGTTCGTCACCGGGTTGTCCGCGCTCTCGCCCGGCCGGCTGTATTGGGTTGCCCCGGTGGGCGGCGTCCCACCGAAGGTTTCGGCATACTCGTCATCCGTCATCCATATGCCGTGGGCGATCTTTTTCGCATGAGCGTAATCGTCGAAGTCGATGATCGACTCATCGAGGATCAGAATGTCTTCGGTCTGCACCCGGTCGATCACGAGGCCCTTGAAGATCTTCACCTCGTTCGATTCCATGAGCGCGCGTTCCTGCTGGCGCAGCTCCTCACGCCTGACCTGAAGCCGCTCAACGTCCTCGTCCTTCTGTGTCGCGAGGTGCTCGATGCGGCGCAGGTTGTCCTGAACGTCGTTGACCCGGCGCAGGATCAGCGGATCTCCAGCGAGAGACTCCTGAAAACCCAGCTTCAGCCACCCGACAGAGGTCGCCATCGCGCTTCTCACGTTCGACTTGGCGCGCTTCTTGAGCTTCCCCCCTTCCACGAACACGCGATTAAGTATCACCTGAGCGGTGGCGCAGAAGTCCTTGATGAGCTCGTATTCCTTGCTGTCAACGGCCTCGGTAGGCGCGGCGCTGATCTCGGGGTTCTTCGCGTAGATGTGCGGCAGAAGCGTCGCCTGCGTGGCGAAAATGAGGTTGGTGCGGACGCTACTCTCGGCTTCTTCGCCGCGGTTGGTGGCGCCCGGTTGTTGACCCCAAGCGTGCCGGCGCCATTGCGGCAGGACCTTCTCGCGGAAGTCCTTGGTGAGAGTCTTCGCCCGGTTGATTTCCGACAGCAGGTTTTTCGCTGCGGTCTTTTCGGCCTCGGGGATCTTGTCGTCCGGGCTCGTGTCCGCTGCGACAGGGGAAGCCTTCTTCTTGACGGCTGGCATCAGCGCGCTCGGGCGGATTGTCGTGTGGCGTTGGTCGGCGGGGTGCCGTGGTAGAGGAGCTTGGTCATGCCGCGCCTCACGTCCTTGTGGCAGACGACAGCTACGCCCTCGATGATGGCGATCGCCCGGTCGACGGTGGCCTCGGCATCCGGGCTCGTTTCCTGCGCTCCCGCCATCAGATCAAATTTCAGATCCTTGGCGTCGAACGGGTGGAGGAGCAGGGCCGCGGGAACTTTCCCTTCTCTGCGAAGGGCAGCTACAAGCTCCCGCAACCCATCGACCGTGACTCGCGCTCTCACGCGAGCAACTGCGCGTTGGCCGCCCCCGAGGTGAAGGCCGAGGCGCGGAAGCGCATATATTTCTTCAGCGGGATCTCGACCGTGATGCCGATGCCGGCCGAGGCCGCGGGGATCGCGACCGAGCCCGGCGCCAGTGCGTCGGCAAACGAGGAGTTGTCGTCCGAGCCCTCGAAGAGCGCGGTGCCGACGAACACCGCGGCGCCCGGGGTGTTGCCGATCACGCCGACCGCAGAGTGCCGCGGCATGAAAGGCGTCTTGTCGCAGAGGACTGCAACGACCGCGGTGCCGCCGAAGGCGCCGTTGCCGACGGAGCCCAAGAGCTTGTAGGTGGTGTCGGTGACGCGCTCGATCTCCCATTCTCCGTTCATCCCGGTCAGCCCGGTGACGCCGGTTATGACAATGCGATCGCCGTTTTTCAGCCGGTGGCCGGCGGTGATGGTGGCGACGATGGGGATGGCGTTGGTGCCCGAGGTGATGAGGATGCCGGCTGCCACGGCGCCGACGTTGCCGAGGGATTGCTGTTTCAGGCTCATGGAGTTGCTCCTTGAGGTGGATCAGCAGAGAAACGCCCTGCCATCGCGCACGGTGACGGCGACCGAGCTTCCACTTCGCCGCTGGGTCTATGGCCCGCCCAACTAGGCAGCACCGGAAAGGGATAACCGGCGCGTGAGGTGCATATTAGGCGCGCTCGATCGGGGAGTCAATCGTTGATACGCCAATCCGTTCGATCCCACGCGCCCTTGCCGAGGTTACAGTCCTCGCAGAGAACTTGCAAATTGGTGATCTCTAACGAGAGCTCGGGAAAGCGCGAGCGCGGCTTCACGTGATCGACGTGCAGCATCACGCCGGCCGAGGCTCGTCGCCCGCAGCACGCGCATCGTCCGCCCGCGCGCAGCAGCGCGACGTAGCGCACCCGCCGCCACTCCACCGTCAGGTAGAAGTTTCCCGGGGATCTCCCAACTGGCGCGGGTAGCTGGGTCGCACCCGCAAAGCAAGATCCGGGTCGCGCTCG